>Ga0075423_10000151_pt1 | contig 46169 bp, 49 predicted proteins | sample SoiMethybrSBSTD2_FD_80114 | JGI IMG/M metagenome (GOLD analysis project Ga0075423, IMG submission 80114) | Bulk soil microbial communities from a Populus tree surrounding site in Tennessee, USA - Soil MetaG P. TD hybrid SBSTD2 | ecosystem: Environmental > Terrestrial > Soil > Tree plantation... | reverse complement strand
GAGGTTTACGCGAAATACTATCTATCCACTTCGGGTCAAATCTACTGGTCGGACACACAGCAGTTGACCACGTATGTCGATGATTATCACGAGGAAGTCGATCGTCGTCTGGCGCGGCGCGAGAAGGGCAGCGAGATGCTGACGGAGCTTTACGTGCCGCGGCGCGAGCTCGTGCATTTTTTGGAAGCAGTTCGGCGCGATTGCCGGGAGCACGGCGTCGACGTGATTTTCGGAGTTTTTCGTTTGATCGAGAAAGACGAGGAAAGCTTTCTCGCGTGGGCCAAAGAGAACTACGTCTGCATCATCTTCAACCTCCACGTCGTTCACAGCGAATCCGGCATCGCCAAAGCCACCGCCGATTTTCGCCGGCTGATCGACCGGGCGATCGAGCGCGGCGGCAGCTATTATCTGACCTATCATCGCTGGGCGACGCGCCGGCAGGTCGAAGCCTGTTATCCTCAGTTCGTCGAATTTCTCCGCCTGAAAAAGAAGTACGATCCCGGGGAGCGCTTTCAGAGCGATTGGTACCGCCACTACAAAAAAATGTTCGCCGACAAACTCTGAGCGCGGCGGCGCAGAGTTGCAGGCCCATGTGACGCGTGGTACAAGCCAACCATCGGGAGACATACACGATGCCGATGGACTACGACAAACTGGCGGAAAAGTCTTTAAGCGGCGAATCGCTCGCGCGCGAGGAGATGCAGGCGGTGCTCGACGCGCCGGAAACGGATTTGCCGGAGCTTCTGGCCGCGGCGTTCAAGGTGCGCCGGAAATATTTCGGCAAGCGCGTGCAGATCCACATGCTGATGAACGCCAAGAGCGGCCTCTGCCCCGAGGACTGCCACTATTGCTCGCAGTCGTCGGTCTCGCACGCGCCGATCGACAAGTATCCGTTTCTAAGCAGAGAGAAATTGGTCGAAGGCGCGCTCAAGGCGAAGGCCGCCGGCGCGGTGCGCTTCTGCATCGTCAATAGCGGCCGCGGGCCGACGGCGAAGGAGATCCAGGAGATCTCCGGCGTGGTGCGCGACATCAAGAGCCGCGTCGACATCAACATCTGCTGCTCGCTCGGTCTGATGGACGAAGAAAAGATCGCGGCGCTGAAGGAAGCCGGCGTCGAGCGCATCAATCACAATTTGAACACGAGCGAGCGCCATCACCCCGACATCTGCACCACGCACACCTACGCCGACCGGGTCGACACGGTAACGAACGTCAAATCGGCCGGTCTCTCGTCCTGCTGCGGCGGCATTGTCGGCATGGGCGAGACCGACGACGATTTGATGGACCTGGCGGTCTCGCTCAGAAAGCTCGGCGTCGATTCCATCCCGATCAATTTCCTCCACCCGATCGACGGCACGCCGTTCGAAGGCGTGAAGACGCTGACGCCGCAGCGCTGCTTGAAAATTCTCTGCATGTTCCGCTTCGTCAACCCCGACAAGGAGCTCCGCGTCGGCGGCGGGCGGGAATTGAACCTGCGCTCGCTCCAGCCGCTGAGCCTCTACCCGGCGAATTCGCTGTTCGTGAACGGCTATCTGACGACGCCCGGGCAGGAAGCGAGCGAGACGCACCGCATGATCGCCGATCTCGGCTTCGAGATCGAAGACCGGCTGCCGAATTAGGAAAACCATTCTTCTTCAAAACCCCGGCCGACGAGTTGTCGGATCGCCGCGAGGCGGTAAAAAAAGCGTTCGTCGAAGAGGCGAAGTTCGCCGCAAAACACACCGACGCGCTGAAAGAAAGAGCCCGCAAGCAAGGCGACCGTCCTTGACGCGGTGTTCAGTGAGCCTGCTGACGTCGGTCGTTACGGCGTACGCTCAGAGCGGTTCGCGGTGAAACTCCAGATAAAATCCGTCGCGGTCGGATTCGCGCTCGCGTCCCTGTTGATCTTCGGTGCCGTTGCAGGGCTTTTTTGGTTTGCCGATTCGCGCAGCCGGCCGGTTTTCCACGATCAAGTCCTCCCGTCGGGAAAAACCGTAAAGGTCACCTCGTTCAACCTCGCCTGGGGCGTCGAGCACGATGAGCGGCGAGCCGGCGACGATACGTTTGCTCTTGAATACGTCTCGACCGTGCCTCGCACCGACGAGGCGGCTCTGGATATGGAGACTTTGGAAGTCTTCGAGCTGATCCGTCCGGCGTCCGAACAGTGGGGTTTCAAAAGCGCCCAAATCTCCGCCTTCCCGACGACGCAGCGTAAAGGCAAGTATTACATCTACGTCTTCAAGCGTGGACCCGAAGGGAAATGGACGTTCACTCGCAATTCGGCGAAAGTGTTCGTAAACGATTAGCGACTTAAGGGAGTTGGGGTACACTTTAGGGAAGCCGCCGTCATCACGAATGTAAATCCGCTTCAGACTAAACGGGTTCCATTTTACTTCCACAACGTGATCACCAGCACGCCGCAGATGATCATCGTCGCGGCGAGGACGATTCTCAGCGTCACGCGCTCGACGTCGCGCAGAAACAGCGCCGTGAAGATGAGCGAGAAAAACGGCCCGGTGCTGCTTAGGGGAATCACGACGGAGACTTTGCCTAGATCGAGCGCATAATAAATGCAGGCCATGGCGAGGCTGACGGTGATCCCGGCGGCGATGAACCAGCCGAAGCAGTCCCGGTTCATCTTCCACGTCTCCCGAGACTTCTCCACGTACCACAGCGTCAAAATCGAGACGACGAACGACGAGGTCGCCGTCACCGCCGCGGCGAGAAACGGATGCGGCACCGCGGCCAGGCCGAATTTCCGCACGACCTGCGACGCTCCCGCGAGCGCCGAGGCGGCGATCGGATACCACAGAAAGACCGCCGAGCCCGTGAGCTTCATCGAGCCGCTGCGCCACGAGAGCAGCGTGATGCCGGCGATGATCATGAAGGTCGCGACGACGATCGGCAGCGTGATCTTCTCGCCGAGAAACATGATCGCCATCGCCGCGCTGAAGAGCGGCGTGGTGGCGCGGATCGGATCGGTGATCGCTACGCCGAGCGCGTCGATGCCTTTGTAGGTGAGCAGGCGCGTCAGGCCGGGCTGGAACAGGCCGACGACGACGAAAATCAAGATCGACGCGCTCGTGAGCGAGGAGAGCGGCACGAACAACAGCGATATCGTCCAGAGAAAAACAATATTGATGAGCAGGCTTACGATGACGCCGGTCGCCGGATTGGAGGTGCGCAGCGCTTTTTTCGTGAAAAGATTGTGCAGCGCGAACAAAAAAGCGTTGGAGAGGGCGAAAAATTCAGCGGACACTTAACGTTTGTTCCATGCCGGGCGCAAAAGCGCAATCGAAGACCAGGTTATTGCAAAGCGAGACGCGTCCGGTAAGCTAGATCGCGATGAAAACCCGCACGGCCGTCATCTCGATCAAGGATCTAAAAGCGGAGGCGTTCCCGGCGCTGAAGCAGGCGCTCGCCGCCGTCCCGGGCGTTCAGACGATCGATTTCAATCTTGAGCGGAGCGTCGCGGTCGTGGAGTTCGACGGCGAGTATTCGAAAGTCGACGACCTGATGCGGGCCGTGTTGAAGGCGGGCTACCAACTCATATAAATTTTGAGGGTTGAGTGTTGATTTGAGTTGGATTCAGAACTCAAAACTTAAAATTCAAAACTGCCTTAGTTTCCCGCCACCGTCATTCTGGAGATCTTCAGCGTCGGCGCGGCGATCCGGCCTCTGAATTCGAGATCGCTGCCGACCATCTCGATGTTCGCGAGCATGTTTTTCAAGTTGCCCGCGATCGTGACTTCTTCGACCGGGTAGGCGAGCTTGCCGTTTTCGATCCAGAGGCCCGCCGCGCCGCGCGAGTAGTCGCCGGTCACGAGATTGACGCCGAAGCCCATCAGCTCGGTCACGTAGAATCCGTCTTTGACCGAGGCGACGATCTCCTCGGGCGCGTGCGCGCCGCGCATGAGATAAAAATTCGACGGTCCGACGCCGGGCGCATCGCCGATCCCGCGGCTCGCGTTGCCGGTGGAAGGCAGGCCCAGCTTCTTTCCGCTGTACGTGTCGAGCAGGTAGCTCTTCAGCACGCCGCGGTCGACGATCGTCTTTTTTCGCGTCGGCAGTCCCTCGCCGTCGAACGGCTTCGAGCCGAGCGCCGCCGGCATGGTGCCGTCGTCGACGATCGTCACGGCGTCCGATGCGATCTTCTCGTCCAGCTTGCCGACCAGGAACGACGCGCCTTTGTAAAGCGAATAGCCCGACAGCGCGGAGGAGAGGTTGCGCAGGAGATTCGCCGCCATCTCCGGATCGAAGACCACCGGACAATCGCAGGTTTTAACCTTGCGCGCTCCCAGCCTTCTCAGCGCGCGCTCGGCGGCGCGCTTTCCCAGAGATTCCGGCGCTTCGAGCCGGGCGAATTTACGCTGCGACGAATACCAGTAGTCGCGCTGCATCGAGCCGTTCGAGCTCGCCACCGGCGCGACCGACATGCCGTAGGTCGAGCCGCGGTACTCGGCGGCAAAACCGTGGCTGTTGGCATAGATTACGCGGCTGGCGTGCGCGGAAAACTCGCCGCCTTCGGAATTCGTGATGCGCGGATCGAACTCGAGCGCCGCCTTCTCCGCGTCGCGCGCGAGCCGGATTTTCTCGTCGATCGAGATCGCCCGGCCGCCATCGTCGGCAAGATCGAGGTCGGGGATATTTTTGGCCAGCGCGTCGCGCTCGGGGAGCCCGCTGTAATCGTCCTTGGCGGTTGCGCGCGCGAGCGCGCACGTATCGTCGACCAGCCGCTCGATCGCCCCGCTCGAAATATCGGAAGTCGAGGCGCTCGCGGAGCTCGCACCGAAGAAGAGCCGCAAACCGAGCCGCTTCTCCTGCGCCTGGCTCACCTTCTCTATTTCGCCCAGGCGTACCGTCACGTAAGAGCTGTCGCTCTCCGCCATTAAGACGTCGCCGGCGCTGGCGCCTTTCTTCTTGCCTTGCGCGAGAATATCGAGCCCCAGGTCGGCGCTCAGCTGTAAGCGATCCATGTTATTTTTATCCTGTAGGAATGGTCGTGAATTTTACGTGCTCGTGCCGCCGACGGTCAGCCCGTCGATGCGAATTGTCGGCAGACCGACGCCGACGGGCACCGACTGCCCGTCCTTGCCGCAGGTGCCGACCCCCTCGTCGAGCTTGAGATCGTTCCCGACCATCGAGACGCGCGTCAGCACGTCGGGCCCGTTGCCGATGAGCGTCGCTCCCTTGACCGGGCGCGTGACCTTGCCGTCCTCGATGAGATAGGCCTCGCTCGCCGAAAAAACGAACTTGCCGTTGGTGATGTCCACCTGGCCGCCGCCGAAAGAGACGGCATAGAGCCCTTTTTTGACGGATCGAATGATATCCTCCGGCACGCTCTCGCCTGCCAGCATGAAGGTGTTCGTCATGCGCGGCATCGGAATGTGCGCGTAGCTCTCGCGCCGGCCGTTGCCGGTCGGCGCCATCTTCATGAGACCGGCGTTGAGGCGGTCCTGGAGATAGCCGCGCAGCACGCCGTTTTCGATCAGCACCGTGCGATGGGTCGGCGTTCCCTCGTCGTCGACGTTGAGCGAGCCGCGGCGCGACGGCATCGTGCCGTCGTCGACGACGGTGCAAAGCTCGGAGGCGACCTTTTGGCCGATGCGGTCGCTGAAAGCGGAGACTTTTTTGCGATTGAAATCCCCTTCGAGGCCGTGGCCGATTGCCTCGTGAAGCAGGATACCGGGCCAGCCGGGGCCCAGAACCACGTCCATCGTGCCGGCCGGGGCGTCCTCCGCCTCCAGATTCAGGATCGCCTGCCTGACCGCCTCGCGCGTGAAGCGCTCGTAGTTATTTTTATCGAGGAAGAAATCGAACTCGACCCTGCCGCCACCGCCGTAGGTTCCGATCTGGCGATTACCGCCCTGCTCGGCGATGCAGGTAACGTTCAGACGCGCGAGCGGCTGGATATCGCCGACCACCAGACCCTTGGACGAGGCGACGAGGACGATTTTTTCTTCGCTCGCGAACGAGACGAAGACGTTTTTTACGCGCGGATCGAGCGAGCGCGCCAGCCGGTCGATGTCGTAGAGCAGCGCGGTCTTTTTCTCCAGCGCCACGTCCGTGGCGGGCGTCTTCACGGAGTAGAGGTCGTGCGCCTCCGCGCGCTCATGGCCGACCCTGACCGGCGTCTCCGCCGACGGCTGCTGCGCGATCGCCTGGGCCGTGCGCGCAGCGAGCGCCAGGTTGTCGATCGTAATGTCGTCCGTGTACGCGTAGCCCGTCTTGGCCTCGGACAGCACGCGCACGCCGACGCCGTTGGAGGTTGAGCGCGCGCCCTGCTTGACGAGCCCCTCTTCGAGGCTCACGCCCTCGTTGACGCGGTATTCGAAATAGAGGTCGGCGTAATCGGCCTTGCGCGCCAGCGCCTGCGAGAGCAGCTTTTCCAGGTCGCGGTCGCTAACGCCGAACCGCCGGTCGAAAAAATTTTCCGCTTTTACGACATCTTGCGCCATATTGTTTCCTTCACCAGAAATTTTTCTACCACCTTTGCGGCGCTGTTGAAAGGCGGCCTTTGAAGCGAATACTCTTCCCCTGTTACCGCTTCTATAGTATATACTACTGGGGATTTTAAACTTTTTCGGAGGTTGGAGAGTATGTCGGGCGCAAAGAAAAGGATCGTTCACGTCGTCGGCACCGGAACCATCGGCGAGCCGCTCATCGGCATTCTCTCCACCTTCCGCCAGCAATGGGGCCTCGACGACATCACTTTTCATAAGAGAACGCCGCTGCTGACGGACCGCTCCAAGGTACACGCGCTCGCGCACAAGGGGGCGAAGCTGTGCGTCGACAAAGATCGCTGGGAAAAGTTCAAAGAGATGGGTATGGAGCCCCACTTCGAGGCCGAGGAGGCGCTCGAGCGCGCCAGCGTCGTCATCGACTGCACGCCGGTCGGAAACGATAATAAAGAAAAAATGTATAAGCGCTACGCCGGCAACGGCCGCGGCTTCATCGCCCAGGGAAGCGAATTCGGCTTCGGCACGATGTACGCCCGCGGCATCAACGACAAGGCGCTGAACGGCAAAGACCAGTTCGTCCAGGTCGTGAGCTGCAATACGCACAATCTCGCGGTCCTCATCGACACGCTCGCTCTCGGCCCGGAAAAAGAAGACAACCTGGAGGAAGGGCTCTTCGTCTGCATGCGCCGCGCCAACGATTTGAGCCAGGACGGCGATTTCATCCCCGCGCCTGAGGTCGGAAGGCACGAGGACTCCCGCTTCGGCACGCACCAGGGGCGCGACGCGCATCACCTGTTCGAGACGCTCGGGCTCGATCTGTCGATCTATTCATCGGCGATCAAGCTGAATACCCAGTACATGCATACGATTCATTTCAACCTGCACCTGCGCCGCAGCGTGACGATGGACGAGATCATGCGCCGGCTCAAAGCCAACGGCCGCGTCGCGCTGACCAACAAGAAGTCCTCCGCCTCGGTCTTCTCCTTCGGCCGCGACCACGGCCTTTTCGGCCGCATCTTGAATCAGACGGTCATCGTGACGCAGAGCCTCGCCCTCAAGGACGAACGCGAGGTGGTCGGGATGTGCTTCACGCCCCAGGACGGCAACTCGCTGTCGAGCAGCATCGCCGCCACGCTGCGGTTCCTCTATCCCGACAGTTACGAGAAGCAGCTCCACGTGCTGAAGCCGTACTTCTTCAGCGAAATCTGACGAATTTAAGAATTGCCGAGTCGGAGAGATTCTTCGCTGCGCTCAGAATGACGCATCTTTGATGTCATCCTGAACGAAGTGGAGGATCCCTCCGAAATCCAAAGACTGGAACTGCAATCAGCTCTCTATTCCCGCACTGCTTCGCCCGACACGCCTTCGAACCGCACCTTGTCGCCGACTTCGATCCCGCGCTGTTTCGCGACGCCGCCATTGAGCTCGAGCACGTAGCGGCTCGGCGCGTCGACCGAGCGCGGCGACAGCGTGAACGGGGCCGCCTCGCGCACGATGCCGACGACCTTCAAGTCGCCGCCGATAAAGATCATGTCGAGCGGGATCGGCGTATTTTTCATCCAGAACGTGAGCACGGATTGGTCCGGAAAGATGAACAGCATGCCGTGGTCGTCGGCGAGATCGCGGCGGTACATGAGCCCCATCTCGCGCTTGGCCGGCGTGTCGGCGATCTCGACCTCGAAGGCGGCCTCCTTGCCGCCGTGCGCCGCGATCACCACGCGCGGGTCGCCGCGGCAGGCGAATAAAATCAGCGCGAGCGAAACCAGCCAAAGTTTCCGCGCGTTCTTCACTTCGCTCCTTGCTCGATTCCTTGAAAATGAATTTGTTATGAACTATGCCATAGGACTAATCGCAACGCTATGACGCCGATCCTGCTCACTCTGTTGATCCTCGCGGCCGTCGGACTGTTCGCCTACACACTTTATCGCCGCTTTCGCCTGCTCGAAGGCGCGCGCGCGGACAACCGCTTCGAAAAGGTCGGCGAGCGAGTCCGCCAGGTGCTCGTCTACGCGTTCGGGCAAAAGAAGTTTCTCCGCGACGAGCAGCCCGCCGGCTGGATGCATTTCCTCATTTTCTGGGGCTTCATGATCGTCGGCGCGCGCACCGTGACGATCTTCGCGCAGGGCTACAGCCCGAATTTCTATCTTCCCGGCCTTCATCCGGCCGGCCTCGGCGGCCCCTACGTCTTGATGAAAGATCTGATCGAGGTCGGCGTCATCGTCGCCGTCGCCATCGCGCTCTACCGCTGGCTCGTCTCGCACCCGCCGCGCCTTTTCGGCTTTCGCCCGGCCGAAAACCGCCTCGCCAGCCATTCGCATTGGGAGGCGCTCGTCATTTTGCTGTTCATCCTGACGCTCATGGGCTCGGATCTCGTCTACGACGGCGCGCGCTTCGCGTTCGGCGCCGATCAACTGCTCGTGGCGGAAAGCCGCTGGGCGATCGTCAGCGCATCGCTCGGCCGCTGGTTTTCGACTCTCGACCCCGCCGCCGTCGCGCGCGCGGGTGCGGCGGCCTGGTGGCTGCACGTGATCGTCATCCTCACGTTTCTCAATCTGCTGCCGCGCTCGAAGCATTTCCATATCATCACGGCGATCCCGAACGTATTTTTCCGCAAGCTCGCGCCCGCCGGCCAGCTGAGCTACATGGACCTCGAAAACAGCGACCACTACGGCACCTCGCGCATCGATCAGTTCACCTGGAAACAGGTTCTCGACATGTTCAGCTGCACCGAGTGCGGCCGCTGCTCCTCGGCCTGTCCGGCGACGGCGAGCGGCAAGCCGCTGGCGCCGCGCCAGCTCCTGCTCGATCTGCGCGACTATCTCTACACGCATGAAGAGGAAGCGGTCGGCAAGAAAGCGAACGGCGACGGGGCTGAAGGTGCCGCCGAACCGAAAGTCATTGTCGGCGACGTGATCAAGGACGAGACGCTCTGGTCGTGCACGACCTGCCGCGCCTGCGAGGAGGCCTGCCCGGTGCTGATCGAATACGTCGACAAGATCGTCGACATGCGCCGCCATCTGGTGCAGGAGGAGTCGCGCTTCCCCGCCGAGCTCGGCAAAACGATGAAGGCGATGGAGACGCAGGGCAATCCCTGGTCGATCGGACAGGCGACGCGCGACGCGTGGGCCGAAGGCCTGGAGATACCGCGGCTCGCGGAGCATCCCGACGCCGAGTACGTCTACTACGTCGGCTGCGCCGGCTCGTTCGACGAGCGCAGCAAAAAAACGACGGCGGCGCTGGCGAAAATCTTAAAACGCGCCGGCGTCGATTTCGCGATTCTCGGCAAGGAAGAGCTCTGCAATGGGGAGACGGCGCGCCGCATCGGCAACGAATATCTCTTCCAGACGATGGCGCAGGGGCTGATCGAAGTCTTCGGGCAATACAAGGTCAAAAAGATTCTCACGAATTGCCCGCACTGCTTCAACACATTGAAAAACGAGTACCCGCAGCTCGGCGGCCATTACGAAGTCATGCACGCGGCGGAGTTCGTGCTGGGGCTCGTGCGCGAGGGAAAGCTCGCGCTCGACGGCGAATTGCCCAAGAAACTCACCTATCACGACGCCTGCTACTATGGACGCTACAATCAGATATACGATGCGCCGCGCGAGCTCCTCGGTCAGGCCGGCGCGAAGATCGATGAGATGAAGAAGTGCCGCCACAACGCGATGTGCTGCGGCGCGGGCGGCGGCTGGATGTGGATGGACGAGCCGAAGGACAAGCGCGTGAACTACATCCGCGTCGAGCAGGCGCTCGAAACCGATCCCGAGGTCATCGCGGTCTCCTGCCCGTATTGCATGATCATGATGGAAGACGGCCTCAAGGCCAAAGGCCTGGAGGAAAAGGTCCAGACGCTCGACGTCATGGAGCTCGTCGAGAAGAGCGCGCGGAAATAATTCCCTACCAGCGAAATCCCAGTCGCATCGATAGGCGGTTGCCGCCCGCGGTAATGAGCGGCACGATCTCTTTTTCCAACCGCTGCGGCGTCAGGCGGTGGGCCGGCCCGGCGAGCGCGAGGCTGCCGACCAGGGCCCGCGTCGAATCGCGGATCGGCACGGCGATCGATGCGACTTCGGGCATGAACTCGCCCTGGTCGACGGCATAACCCGCTCCGGCCACTTCCTTGACCTGCCGCAGGAGCGCATCGCGGTCGACGATCGTCTTGTCGGTAAAACGCGCGAGCTTCTCCGGCAAAATCTCCGCGGCCGCCTCGCCGACGTCGAAGGCGAGATGGATTTTTCCCGGCGCGGTGCAGTGGAGCGGCAGCGTCTGGCCGATAAAAGAGACCACGCGGACGGGATTTTCCGACTCGATGAAATCGAGCGGCACGATCGCCGCGCCTTTCTTGACCGCGACGTAGCAGCTCTCGTCGGCCGACTTGACGAGCTCTTCGAGCGTCGCCTTCGCCTGCGTCAAAAAGCCCATCTGATTGACGTAGATCTGCCCCAGCTGAAGACATTTGAGACCCAGCCGGTAATTTTCGGTCGCTTTATTTTGCTCGATATATCCCCGGGCTTCGAGGGTCGCGAGCAGGCGAAACACGTTGTTTTTGTGGAGCTTTAAGCGCTTGCTCAGCTCGGTGACGCCGATCTCCTCGGCGGTGGGGTTGAACTGCTCCAAAACGTCGAGCGCATGCGACACGGATTGAATTGCGTAGTTTGCTTTTTCACGCCGAATCATCTGGCCTCCGGGACCGGAATTTAATGCCGAGTGATGCCAGCAAAAAACCGTTTTAACTTATGCCGCTAACCAAAAGTTGTCAATCTATCGAGGGGATGGCGGCTTGACCTTATTTCGCCGCCATGTAAATGCTTCATACGATGAAAGTCGGCTCGAAGGGCTATTACGGGCTGCTCGCGCTCGTCGATCTCGCGCAAAACACCAAAGGGCGGGAGCTCGCCCAGGTGAAAGAGATCGCCAAGCGCCAGAAGATTCCCGAGGAGTACCTTGGGCAGATCATGGTGCTGCTCAAACGAGCCAACCTGGTGCACGGCGCGCGCGGGCCCGGCGGCGGCTACCGCCTCGCGCGGCCCGCCGCGAACATCAGTGTGACCGAGGTGCTGAAGGTGCTCGAGGGACCGCTGATGGGCGTCGACTTAAGAAACCCGCGCGACCGCATAGCGAGTTCCTCACCGGCCCGCCGCCTGATCGAGGCGTGGACGCGCGCCGTGGAGACGGCTGAAAAAATCCTCGAGGAGGTCAGCGTCGCCGATCTCTGCAAGCCCGAAGACAGGGCTCAGATGTATTACATCTGAGCCCTGTTGAATTTTGAATGTTGAGTTTTGAATTTCAGATCACAATTCAATACTTAAAACTCAAAATTCAAACTTCGTCGAACTTGACGACGCCCGCCGTTTAAGTTACAAAGATGCCATGACTCGGCCGGAGAAAAATGCGACGGGTTGGTGGCGGCGACTTTCCCGTCGTCTGCCGCTTGGCTAGCTCAGCTTTATCTTTGATTTCAAAGGCCATAGGCAGACCGCCTATGGCCTTTTTGTTTTTCATGGGTTTGATCCGATGATGCATCCGTCGTTCGAAGAATTCGCGCGCCTGGCGAAACAGGGTAACCTGATCCCGGTTTACCAGGAGCTGCTCATGGACCTCGAGACGCCGCTCTCCTTCTTCCAGCGCCTCGAGCGCGACCGCTACGCCTTTCTGCTCGAGAGCGTCGAGGGCAGCGAGCGCTGGGCGCGCTATTCGTTTCTGGGGACGCGGCCGTACCTCGTCTTCAAAGCGCGCGGGCGAACGGTCGAGATTATCGAGGACGGCAAAAAAAGCACGCTCGCGGCCGACCAGCCGCTCGGCCTGTTGGAAAATTTCCTCAAGGAATACCGGCCGGTCGCGGCCGACGGCGTGCCGCCGTTTTTCGGCGGCGCGCTCGGCTACGTCGCCTACGACGCGGTCGAGCAGTTCCACAAGATACGCAACCAAAAGAAGGACGCGCACGGCGCGCCGGAGATTTTTTTCATCTTCGTGCAAACGCTGGTCGCGTTCGACAACCTGAAGCATACGATCAAAGTGATCGACAACGTGCGCGTGGGCGACGGCAAAAATTTGCGGAAAAAATACGCCGCCGCGGTCGCGAGAATCCGCCGCCTCGTCGCCTCCATCGAGAACAAGGCGCGGCGGGCCGAAGCGCGCGAGCTGTCCGCGCCTAATAAAGAAAAAAAATTCCGCTCGAACCTGACCCCAGGCGCGTTCAAGCGCTCGGTGGAAAGGGCGAAGGAATACATCAGGGCCGGCGACATCATCCAGGCGGTTCTCTGCCAGCGCCTAGAGACGACGACCGAGGCGGATCCGTTCGAGGTCTATCGGGCGCTGCGCCTTATCAACCCTTCTCCTTATATGTACTACCTCGAGCTCGAAGGGCTCCGGGTGATCGGCTCGTCGCCGGAGACGATGGTGCGCCTCACCGGAGACACGATCGAGCTGCGCCCCATCGCCGGAACGCGCCGCCGCGGCGCGACGCCCGCCGAGGAAGCCGCGCTGGAGGCCGATCTGCTGGCCGATCCGAAAGAGCGCGCCGAGCACATCATGCTCGTCGATCTCGGACGCAACGACGTCGGGCGGGTCGCCGCCGTCGGCAGCGTCGCGGTGAACGAGCTCATGGTGATCGAGCGCTACTCGCACGTCATCCACATCGTCTCGAATGTCCGCGGCAAGCTGGCGCCGGGAAAGAGCGCCTTCGATCTTTTCGTCTCGGCGTTTCCGGCGGGGACGGTATCGGGCGCGCCGAAGATCCGCGCGATGCAGATCATCGCCGAACTCGAGCCCGAGAAGCGGGGCCTCTACGCGGGCGCGATCGGCTATTTCAGCTTCAACGGCAATCTCGACACCGCGATCGTCATCCGGACGATTGTCATGCAAGGCAAAAAGGCCTTCATCAACGCCGGCGCGGGCATCGTCGCCGACTCCGACCCCGAGAGCGAATATCAGGAAACGCTCAATAAGGCGCGCGCCATGCTGAAGGCGATCGCATTGGCGGAGAGCTGGAAAAGAAAGGCAAGGGTCAAAGGTAAAACGTAATAAATCCGCTCGGCCTTTTACTTTTAACTTTTACTTATCGATGATTCTTTTGATCGACAATTACGACTCGTTCACCTACAACCTGTTTCACTACCTGGGCGAGCTTGGCGCGGAGGTGAAGGTCTTCCGCAACGACGAGATCGCGCTCGATGAAATCGAGGCGCTCAGGCCCGAGAAGATCGTCGTCTCCCCCGGCCCGTGCACGCCGGCGGAGGCGGGCATCTCCTGCGATGTCATCCGGCGCTTCGGCATCAACACGCCGGTGCTCGGCGTCTGCCTCGGCCACCAATGCATCGGCGCGGCTTTCGGCGGCGCGATCGTGCGCGCGCCGACCCTCATGCACGGGAAGCTCTCCGAAGTATCCCACGACGGCAAGACGATTTACCGCAACTTGAAGAACCCGTTCGCGGCGATGCGCTACCACTCGCTCGTCATCGATCCCCCGAGCTGTCCGGCGGAGCTGGAAATCACGGCGCGCAGCGAGGACGGCGTCATCATGGGGGTGCGCCACCGTAGCCTCCCCATCGAAGGCGTGCAGTTCCATCCCGAGTCGATCCTCACCGATGAAGGCAAAAAGCTGCTGAAGAATTTCCTCTCCGCCTATTGATCCGCTCTTGTCTTAGCCGCCCCGCTTCGCATAGAATTCTTTGGATTTTACCGATCCGTTCTTACCGGGAGGTTCGCGTGGCGGAAAAACCGATCGAGCGTTACCGCGTCGCCGTTCTCGACGACTACGAAGGGCTGGCCGATCACGCGGCCATCTATGAGACGCTCAAGCGCAAGACCGAAGTGACCGTCTACCGCGAGCGGCTGGAGAACGATGCCGACTTTCAGCGCGCGCTTGCCAATGTTCACGCCGTCCTGCTCATGCGCGAGCGAACGCGCTTCGGCGACAAGGAGCTCGCCGCCGCCCCGGCGCTGAAGCTCATCTCGCAGACCGGCCGCACGACCGTGCACCTCGACGTCGCCGGCGCGGCGCGCCGCGGCGTCGCGATCTCCGTCACGCCGAGCGATACCGGGAACTCGACCGTCGAGCTCGCGACCGCCCTCATCTTCGCCGTCTTGAGGCGCATCCCCGAGGTCGATCGCAGAATGCGCTCGGAGCGCTGGCCCGCCATCGCGGGTCATCTGCTCGAAGGCAAGACGATCGGCATCGTCGGCCTCGGGCGCATCGGCGCGCAGGTCGCGCGCATGGCGCAGCTCTTCAACGCGCGCGTGCTGGCGACAGGCAGAACGCTGACGCCCGAGCGCGCGCGCGAAGCGGGCGCGGAGGCGGTGCCGCTGGAGCGGCTGCTCCGCGACGCGGATATCATTTCGATCCACGTGCCGCTGAACGACCAAACGCGCGGGATGATCGGCGCGAAAGAGTTCGCGTCGATGAAGCGCGGCGCGATCCTCATCAACACGGCGCGCGGCCCGATCGTCTCCGAGACGGCGCTCATCGGCGCGCTGAAAAGCGGCAAGCTCTCCGGCGCGGGCCTCGACGTCTACGATCAGGAGCCGCTCCCGATGGAACATCCGCTCCGCGCCCTGGACAACGCGGTCCTGCTGTCGCACCGCGGCTACGCGACCGAGGAGGTTTTGATCGAGCGCTACCAGCACGCGATGGAGAACATCTTGAATTTCTTCGACGGCAAGCCGGTGAAGCTGATCAATCCGGAAGTGATAAAAAGTTGAAGCGTTTCAGCGTTTAAGGGTTCCAGCGTTAATGAGAGAGCTCTTCACTGATTGTTTTAACCCTTCAACTTTGAAACCTTTGACCCTTGAACGTCTTTACCATGATTGACACGCTTTCGGCGCTGGACTAAGGACTAAAACAGACAGGAGGGCTGCCTATGGAAAGCAACGGCCACGAGATCTTGATTTCCGCCGACTCGCACGTCATGGAGCCGCACGATCTCTGGGAGAAGGGCGTGCCCGAGGCGCTCCGCGCCGACGCGCCGCGCTTCAAGCCGATTCCCGTCGGCGAAAGTTTCCAACGGCATCCCGGCGGGCAGGACCCGAACGCGCGCATCAAGGAGATGGAGACCGACGGCCTCAGCGCCGAGGTGCTCTATCCGACGCTCGCGCTCAGCCTCTTCGGGCTCGACGATGCGCGCATGCAGGAGGCCTGCTTCCGCGTCTACAACGATTGGCTGATGAATTATTGCCAGGTCGCGCCGCACCGTCTCGTCGGCAGCGCCGCGATCGCCCTCTATGACGCCGACAAAGGCATCGCCGAGATGGAGCGCTGCAAGCAGGGCGGCCTCAACGGAGTGACGATCTGGGAAGTGCCGCATCCGGACCTCCCCTTCTACTCCGACCACTATAATAAATTCTGGGAAGCCGCCGCCGAGATGGAGATGCCGGTGAGCCTCCACATCCTCACCGGCCACAGCTACTTCAAGGACCCGAACCGCCGCAAAGGCGTCGAGCACTACCGCGGCAGCGTCAACCTGAAGCTCGCCGACAACCAGAACGCGCTGTTCGACCTGATTTTCTACGGCATTCTCGACCGCAATCCCAAGCTCAAGATCGTCATCGTCGAGGCCGAGGTCGGCTGGCTGCCGTTCCTGCTGCAGCAGTGGGACTATTACTACCGCCGCTTCAAGGACCGCAATCCGCCGCCGATCGACAAGGAGCCGAGCTTTTATTTCAACCGCCAGGTTTACGCGACGTTCTTCAACGATTCCGTCGGCGGCCACTGCCTCGAATGGTGGGGCGCCGACAACTGCATGTGGTCGAACGACTTCCCGCACGAGAACTCGACCTGGCCGAACTCGCGCAAGGTGATCCAGCGCGACCTAGGCTCGCTGCCGGCGGACCGGCGCGGGAAGCTCGTGTGCCTGAACGTGGCGAAGCTGTACAACCTGGAAATCCCGGCCTGAAATATTATGCCCGCGCTGATCGATTGGCATTCGCACCATACGCCGTCCGAATTAATGGACGACTTCGTCAGGCTCACGGGGCAAGGGCCGTCGCCCGACCCGTTCGATTCGCCCGATTTCGACCGCCGCAGGCGCGAGCTCGATGCCGCGGGCATCGACGTTCAGCTCGTCTGCCAGGGCGCGGGACTCTACGCCGACCGGCTGCCGGCCGAGCAGGCGATGGCGATCACGCGCCGCTCGAACGACGTTATCGCCGAGCGCATCGCGCCGCACGGCGGACGCTTTTTGGGCGTCATCGCCGTGTCGCTGAAAGACATCGCCGGCTCGGTGAAAGAGATCGAGCGCATGGCCGCGAAGGGTTTTCGTGCCGTGCTGCTCTATCCGAAGACCGACGGCGCGTTTCTGCTCGACACGCCGGAGGCTGAGCCGCTTTTCGCCAAGATCTCGGAGCTCAAGCTTCCGATCTTTCTTCACGGCGCGACGAGCGCCGAGGATCCGACGCTGAAGCGCCTGGAAGACGGCGGCGCGGGCGTCGTCTACGGCGTGGTGGCGGACGCGACCGTCAACGAATGCGTGCTGCGCATGATCGCGGGCGGCGTCTTCGACCGCCATCCCGACCTGAAAGTCGTCATCCGCAGCGGCGGCGGCGGGCTCCCACTGCTGCTTCAGCGTCTCAAGTGGAAGCACAAGGGCGCCGACGAGCGCAGCTACTCGGCGATCCTGCTCGACCATTTTTTGATCGACACCGCGAGCGTCGACGCACGCACGCTCGGCTTTCTGCTTGAGACGATGGGCGAAGGGCGCGTCGTGTTCGGCTCGGATTACTGCGGCGGCCTCGGCCTGCTCAAAAAAGGCGTGGCGGTCGTCGAGCAGCAATCCGACCCCGCGCGCATCAAGACGATCACCGAGCGGAACTCGCGGAATCTCCTCCACCTGTAATTTACCGTTGACCGTTTCGTCGCCGCTCTATAATATCCGCACGATTATGTCGCGAAAGCGGGTCGCTCTCGCCGCTCTGGCACTGTTGTGGGCAGCCGCGTGCGCGCGGCCCGCGCCGAAGATCGTGGATACGACTCCGCCGAAGATCGTCCTCACCGCGCTCGGCGCGGCGGGAAATCCGGTCTTTGCGAGCGACGAAAGCGGCGAGCCGCAGGACGGCTGCGCCAAGTTCCGCGCGTTTCCGGGCCGCTGGGCGCTCAGCGTCGGCGATTCGGGCGGCGTCGCGGTGGCGACGGTCCGCGTCGTCGCCGGCCGCATCCCCAAGGAATCGGTGATCGTCGGCCCCGATGCGCCGGAATCTTCCTGGTCCATCACGCCGGGGGAAAGCTTGAGCGAGACGCTGATGATCCGGCTCCAGCCGCCGCGCCAGGGTGTGATGCGCACCGGGATGCTCGCGATGTTCAGCATCGTCCCGCAATCGCGCTCCGCCTCGATCGTGGCGACGGCGTGGGATTTCGCCAACAATGCCGCGCATCTCTATCAGGTCGACGCCCGGCTCGTGGGCGACGCGGTCGCCTGTCGCTAGGTCGAAACCGGCGATTTTCATGCCGCAACTCTCACTTGAAGATCTCCTCCGCTCGGCGCGCCGCGCGCTGGTCGTCGGCGTCGGCGGCGGCGGCGATGTGGTCGGCGCCCTCGTAACCGCGCGCTTCCTGGAATTCTGCGGTCTCGAATTTCGCCTGGGCGGCCTCTCGTGGGAGCGCTCGGTCTACGATCCGATGCCGGGGCCGCGCCACCTCGACGAAGTCGAAGGCATCCGTCCGATCCATCAGCGCGCATGGCTCGCCAACGCCGAGACGAAAACGAACACCGGCGTCTATTTCGCCGAGTCGCGCATGGCGGCGGTGAGAGGCGAAGAGATTTTGCTCGTCGATATCAACGGCGGCGTCAATGGCGTCGTGGCGGGCCTGGAAGCGGCGCTGAAGGAGTTCCAGGCCGACCTTCTCGTCGGCGTCGACGTCGGCGGCGACTCGCTCGCCGAAGGCGATGAGCCGGGGCTCCGGAGTCCCCTCGCAGACGCCGTCATGCTCGCCGCTTATATGGAGCTCGAGCGCCGCGGCGTCGCGACTCTGTGGGCGATGTTCGGCTACGGCAGCGACGGCGAGCTCACCGTGGCGGAGATCGAGACCGCGCTCGCTCGTCTCGCGAAGGCGGGCGGCCTATTGGGCGCCTGGGGACTTACGGCGCAGATGACCGCGGAGCTCGAAGAGGTGATCAAGACCGTGCAGACCGAGGCCAGCGCGATTCCGCTGGAATGCGCGCGCGGCGCGTGGGGCGAGCGCGCGATGCGCCAGGACTTGAGAAAAGTCAAGCTCACGCCGCTCGCCGGCCTCACGTTTTTCATCGCGCCGACGGTTTTATTCGAGACACTTTCACGGCCCGCCCGCGCCGTCGCCGGGAGCGCGTCGCTCGAAGAAGCGAACGACGCGCTGCATAAGATCGGCGTCAAGAGCGAGCTCGATCTCGAGCGCGAGAAATTCGCGCGCGAGCAAGGCGGCGCCCATGACTGAGCGCGTCGAGCGCGACGTCTGGGTCCTGATGGCCTCGCGCGGCGTCCGGTCGTTCGCCTATTCCTGCCTGAACGTCATCTTCGCGATTTATTTGAGCCAGCTCGGCTACTCGACGGTTACCATCGGCCTTGTCATCTCGACCGCCTACGTGAGCAGCGCGATTCTCACGGTCGTCTGGGGCTATCTCTCCGACCGCTACGGTCGGAGGAAAATCCTCATGCTTCTGGCCGCGCTCACGATCGTATCGAACGCGATCTACTTTTTTTTCAGTCAGCTCGTTTTTATTTTCATCGCCGTGATCGTCACCAACATCGGCGCGGGCGGCACCGGCGGCGGCGGCCAGGGCGGAGGTCCGTTCAACCCGGTCGAGCAGGCGCTGCTCGCCGAAAAGTGCACGCCGGAGAACCGCAACCGGATTTTCTCGCTCAACGCCTTCGTCGGCTCGCTCCTCGGGTCGCTCGGCGCGCTGTTCAGCGGCCTCCCCGAATACCTCCAGGAGCGTTGGGGCTGGGAGCCGATCCTTTCGTACAAACCGCTCTTCGCCGTAACGATCGTGCTGAGCTTTGGGCTGATTTTCGCGTACGGTAAGATCAGCGAGCGGCACATCCCGCGCGTCCGTGAGCGCGAGCGCGCGCCGATGTCGAAGAAGTCCGGCGCGTTCGTCACCAAGCTGTCGCTCCTCGGCATGATTGACAACCTGGGTGCCGGCATGGTCGGCCCGTTCGTCTCTTATTGGTTCTATCTCCGCTTCGGCGTCCAGCTGAAGGCGCTTGGCTTCATGTTCTTCGTCTCGTATCTCCTCGCGGCGCTCTCGTTTCTCGCCGCGCCGGTGATCGCGCGGCGCGTCGGCGTCGTGCGCACGATGGTCTTCTCGCACGGCCTCGCGTCCCTTGTCTATTTCGTCCTGCCGCTTGCGCCGACATTTTGGATCGGCGCGGCGCTCATCATGTTCCGCTCGTTCGTCGCGTATATGGACGGCCCGCTCAAGGGCTCGTTCGTCATGGGCATCGTCAAGGCGGAGGAGCGCGGCTCGGCCGCCGGCATTACCAACCTCTCGCGCTACGTACCGATGGCGGTCAGCCCGTCGATCTCGGCCTACATCATGCAGGCGTTCTCGCTGAGCGTTCCGATGTTCATCGGCGGAGCGCTCCAGTTCGCACACGACGTCGCATTTTATTTCTTGTTCCGCGACGTGCGGCCGCCGGAGGAGGAACCGACTGAGACTGTGACGGCCAAGGCCACTTGAAAATAATTTCGAGTTTTGAATTTTAAATTAAAGGAAGCTATTCTTTTTCCGACATTCAAAACTCATCATTCAACATTATTGGTAATGGCCTGGACTTTTTTTCAGCGTGTCGTCGAAGAGAGGATCCTGGAGGCGCAGCGCTCCGGGGCGTTCGACAATCTCCCCGGCAAGGGCAAGCCGCTCCAGCTCGACGACCAGCGCTGGGTGCCCGAAGATCTCCGCGTCGCCTACCACATTTTAAAAAATGCCCATGTCCTGCCGCCGGAAGCGGAGCTCTTGAAAGAGATCCGCACACTCGAAGATCTCCTCAAGTACGTCGAGGACGAAGGCGAGCGCAGGGCGCTCGCGAAAAGCATCCAGAATAAAGTCGTCCGCCTCGATCTGCTCAAGCGCCGTACATTCTCCTACGATACCGCGCGGTACTACGGCGCGAAGCTCGCCGCTAGATTTTCGCGCAGATGATGCGTCTGATAACCATTCGTTAACAACCCAATCGTTAGGGCGGTTCACGAACCGCCCTAACACAGGATATCGTTCGCCGGTTGACATCGGCGCCATTCCGGCACTAAGAGGGTACGCGATGACGGCCAAAGGCAGAATCGTCGGCGCGGCGGTATTCTTCCTTTTCGGTCTGCCCTTCATCACGCCGGCACTAGCGGCTGAAAGAACCGTCGAGGAGTCGCTCGACGCGATCAACCGTCTCCCCGCCGCCGAACGGGCCGCCGCGCTCGTCGAAGGGGCGAAAAGAGAGCGGGAGCTGGTCTGGTACTCGACCATGAACCGGGAAAACTCCCTCGAGCTGGTTCAGACGTTCGAGAAAGACCATCCGTACATCAGCGTCAAGCTCCTGAACGGCAGCGCGGTGAACACCATGACGCGCATCACCTCGGAGTTTCGCGCGCGGACCTATCTTTTCGACGTCACGCACATTCGCGGGCTGTTTCTCTCCGCGCTCAAAAAAAGCGCGATCATCGCGCGCTATCAGACGCCGCTGCGCGAAACGCTGCGCCGCGACTTCGTCGACGCCGAAGGATACTTCAACGGCATCTTCACCCAAGCGCATCTCTTCATTGTGAACAAAAATCTCGTCCGACCCGAACAGTACCCGCGAAAGCTGGAGGACCTTCTGCTGCCCGCATGGAAAGGGCGCATGGCGATGGAGTTCGAGTCCTACGATTGGCTCGCGGCGCTGCTCGACTATTACGGCGAGGAGAAGGGCAAGGCCTTCGCCGATAGGCTGGGACGGCAGAAGCCGGATTTCCGCCGGGGCTCCACGCTGCTCAGCCAGCTCGTCGCGGCTGGCGAATTCGCGATCCATCTCGACGGCTACAACCACACCGCCTATCAGCTGAAGCAGAAGAAGGCGCCGATCGAATACATTTTTCCCGAGCCGTATGTCCCGGCGAAGACGCCGACGGCGGTCTGGATCGCCGCGCATGCGCCGCACCGGCACGCCGCCGCGCTTTTCGCCGACTTCCTGCTTTCGCGCAAAGGGCAGGAGCTTATGGCCGCGCAGGGGCGGTGGGTCAGTCGGAAAGACGTCCCCTACCTTTTGGATCCGGGAGCGCGGAAGGTCCAGATGGTCTCGCTCAAGTGGGGCGAGCGCGACGTCGAATTGATCCAGCTCTTCAACAAGCTGCTCCGCCGCGAAGGAGAATGATCTGGCGGCAAATAGGTGCCATTCGAGTTTGACATCCGCCGCGCTCCGGCACTAAGTTGCCTCGTCGGTTTCATGCCATGGCGACCAAGGATCGAATCGCAGGCGCGGCGCTTGCGCTGTTCGCCCTCTTCGTCCTTTCGGAGAGCCGCAAGCTCCCGCTCGGCACGATACGTCATCCCGGTCCGTCGTTCATGCCCGTGCTGCTCGCGGCGCTGCTGCTCGTGTTCGCCGTTCTCATTGCCGCCACCGGCGGGCGCGCGGAGCGCTTTCGCTCGCTCCGCTGGAGAGAGCTGCCGCACGCCGCGGCGATCCTCGGCGCGTGCGCCTTTTCGGCGCTGGCGCTCGAGCGGTTGGGCTACCGCATCACGGTCCTCGTCGTCGTCTTCTTGCTCGTAAAACTCGTCGAGAAAAAAAGCTGGCTCGCGACGGCGCTCGTCGCGCTCGCGCTTTCGTTCGGGTCGTTCTACCTCTTTTACACATTGCTCCGCGTCCCGCTGCCGCTCGGCCCGTGGGGGATATGAAGGAAGATTTTCGATTTTAGATTAAGGGAGAAGCATTTCTTAATCGGAAATCTAAAATCCGAAATCTAAAATGTTAGAGACGCTCCATAATCTCTATCTCGGCTTTTCCGTCGCGCTCGCGCCGACGGTTTTTCTCTACGCCGTGGTCGGCTGCGTCATCGGCACGCTGGTCGGCGTGCTGCCCGGGGTCGGCCCGCTCGCGGGCATCAGCCTGCTGCTTCCCGCCTCCTTCGGCATGGACGCGACCTCGGCGATCGTGCTCCTCGCCGGCATCTATTATGGCGCGATGTACGGCGGCTCGACGACATCTATATTGATGCGCATCCCCGGCGAGGCGGCATCGGTCATGACCTGCATCGACGGCTATGCGATGACGCGCAACGGACGCGCCGGCCCGGCGCTGGCGATCGCGGCGGTCGGGTCGTACATCGCCGGCACCGTGAGCGTCGTCGCGCTCATGCTGCTCGCGCCGCCGCTGGCGAATTTCGCGCTCCGCTTCGGCCCGCCGGAATACTGCGCCCTGCTCTTGCTCGGCTTGCTCGCGCTCGCGTACATGAGCGGCGGCTCGATCCTGAAGGCGCTCGCGATGGCGGCGCTCGGGCTGCTGCTCGGCATGATCGGCATCGATCCGATGACGGGCTTTTTCCGCTTCGCCTACGGCGTGGTCGAATTAGGCGACGGCATCGGCGTCGTGCCGGTGGCCGTCGGCCTTTTCGGCCTCTCGGAGATCCTGCTCACCGCGGGCGAGGAGGCGCCGCCGGAGATTAAAAAACCCCGTCTCGCCGATCTCCTGCCGTCGCGCCAGGAGTGGCGCGATTCCGCTTGGCCGATCGGCCGCGGCACCGTGCTCGGCTTTCTCATCGGCATCGTTCCCGGCTCCGCGCACATTATTTCCTCCTTCGTCTCTTACGCGGTCGAGCGGCGCATCTCCAAGCATCCAGAGCGCTTCGGCCACGGCGCCATCGAAGGAGTCGCCGGGCCGGAGTCGGCGAACAATTCGGCGACCTCGGGCGCATTCGTGCCGATGCTCGCGCTCGGCGTGCCTTCCGGGCCCATTCCCGCCGTCATGCTCGCCGCTCTGATGGTCCACGGCATCTCGCCGGGCCCGCTGCTGATTCAGCAGCAGCCCGAGCTCTTCTGGGGCTTCATCGCCAGCATGTACGTCGGCAACGTCGTGCTGTTGATTCTGAACCTGCCGCTCGTCGGCGTGTTCGTGAACATTCTTCGCGTGCCGTATCCCTTTCTCTATCCCGCGATTCTGATTTTCTGCGTCCTCGGCGTCTACGCCGTCAACGGCAGCGTCGTGGACGTCTGGATCATGATCGCCATGGGCGCGCTCGGCTATATTCTCCGCAAGCTCGACTTCGAGACCGCGCCGATCGTGCTCGGCGTGGTGCTGGCGCCGATGCTCGAGATGAGCTTCCGCCAGTCGCTGGCGATGTCGGCGGGTAACTATACGATTTTTTTCTCGCGGCCGATCGCGGCGTCGATGCTGGCCGCGGGCGCGTGCTTATTGTTGCTGAGCCTGCTGCCTTTACTTCGCCGGGGCGCCGACTGGCGCGGCGCGCTCGGTCTCGCGACTTCGGATGACAAGGAGGATATCCATGAGACGTAAAATCGCACTCGCGCTGATCATCTGCGGCATCTCGATCGCGACGGTCTTCGCCCAGGAGAAATTTCCCGACCGGCCGATTACGATCGTGGCGCCGTTTCCGCCCGGCGGCGTCGCCGATTTGACCGCGCGGCCGGTCGCCGCGGCGATGGAAAAGATTCTCAAGAATCCCGTGGTCGTCGTGAACAAGACCGGCGCCGCGGGCGCGGTCGGCATGTCGTTCGTCGCCAACAGCCGGCCCGACGGCTACACGCTGTTGATGGCGCTCTCGAGCATCTCGATCATTCCCGAGGCGGACAAGCTCTTCGACCGCAAGCCCGCCTACACGTTGGATCAGCTCGTGCCGCTCGCGCTCTTCTCGGCGGATCCGACGATCCTCGTCGTCGGCGCGAATCATCCGTGGAAAAACGTGAAGGACCTCGTCGCCGACGCGAAGAAGCGTCCGGGCGAGATCTCCTATTCCTCCTCCGGCATTTACGGCACCCTCCACATGGCGATGGAGATGTTCGCGCATGCGGCGGGCATCAAATTGAACCATGTTCCCTACGGCGGCGCGGGACCCGCGCTGACCGCGGTTTTAGGCGGCCATCAGGATATGTTCGCCTCCGGTCCGGCGGTCGTCATCCCGCAGGTCAAGGCCGGCAAGCTCCGCGCGCTCGCCGGCTGGGGCGCCAAGCGCATCGCCCCCATGCCGGACGTGCCGACGTTCAAGGAACTGGGCTACGACATCGAATTTTATATCTGGGCCGGCATGTTCGCGCCTAAAGGCACGCCCGAAGCTATTATGAAAAAAATTCGCGAGACGCTGAAGCAGGTCGTCCAGGAAGCCGAGTTCAAGGACGCGATGGCGAAGCTCGAGACGCCGATCGCCTACATGGACGCGCCCGAGTTTCAGAAGTTTTACGAAAAAGACGCAAAGATGCTCACTGAAGCGACGAGAAGAATCGGAAGAGTCGAAGAGCCGGCGAAATAGAGCTTAGACGCCGGTAATCGCACACGGCGTGGTAGAACATCGTAAGGTATTCACCCGATTGAAACTGTAAGACGTATTGCCTATCGTGGGGGGATATGGCGAGCCCCAGTGGGAAAACTTGGCGGCTAGTTCTCCGCTGCTACGCCTGCGACGAGAAATTCACGCTGAGAAATTTAAAAATCGAGCGGCTGTACCTCATGCCGCAGGTCCTCCCATGCCCGCACTGCTCGGCGCGTCCCTATATTCCTTCTGTGGATAGTGGCGAGCCCAGCCTCTTGCATTCTATTTTCGATCTCGCAGAAGATCCGTTCACGGTTCACAGAAAAAGCCTCGATAGCGACACCTGGCATTTCTCAGAACTCTGTTCCAATTGGCCGCACGAAGACTTTCTCGTGCTCGAAGGCGCGCCCAAGGGCGAGCTCTGCAACGAGTGCATAGCGAAACCATACACTCTTAAGACGAACTAAAGCGCCTTCGCCAATCCGATCCGACGGCTCCCCTACAAGCAAACCGTATCGCCACGATACATAAACCGTATCGTTCTCGCCTATTCTGCGTCAGCCGGCTAGTTTTTACGTCGGTAGGGAATTTACCTGCGCAAGGATATGGAAAATTAGTTTTACAATATTGGTATGACTGCGGGAAACACATGGACGATCGTGCTCCGCTGCTATAACTGTCGAACACGCATCACGCTTCCGCATTTAAGCTTAGATGCGGCCACGACTCTCCCGCTCGTCGTCCCGTGCCCGGCCTGCGGCGCCCAGCCCATCGTCGCTTTGAACGGCGAAGATCGTCCAAGCCAATTGCATCATGTGCTTGACCTGAGACATGACCATGATCGTCGTCGTCCACCTCAAACCGGAATGGTATGAGAAACTCATCGCGCACGCGCGGCCGGGGTCCAAGGCCGAGGCCTGTTTAAACAGCGCAGTTTACCAGATTTCGCATCGCGGAGAATCCGAATATGTCCTTCGCTGCGATGAGCACACCATCTCCATCCTCGCGGCGCTAGCCGACATCGCATGCCCGGAGACGATTCCCGCGATGTTAAAATCATATCGAGAAGCGCGGGCGGCGGGATAACTTTCTGGCGCTGCGGCTCTGATGAGCGCACCTGCCACCCGGCATAAGCGTAATACCGGAAACTCCCAAAATAAACGCGATTGCTCTCTTGACAGCATTCTCCGGTCCTGATACTGGTCTGACCAGTAGACAGCTAGACCTCATGCTCAAGGCCATTCGGAAGACCCGGATTTACGAGGAGGTCGTGAGCCAGATCCACGACCTCATGCGCGAGGGCCGGTTCAAGGCGGGAGACCAGCTCCCCTCCGAACGCGAACTTGCGGAGACCTTCAAGGTCAGCCGCACCTCGGTGCGCGAGGCGCTCCGCGCCCTGGAGGCGCAAGGGCTGATCGTGAGCCGCACCGGCGCGGGCAACTTCATCGCCGAGCTGCCGGTCGAATCGCTGGTCGCCCCGCTCGCAGCGTTGCTCCTGGAAGAGAAGGACGCGCTGGCGGACATCTTCGAGGTCAGGAAATTGATCGAGCCGCACATCGCTTCGCTGGCGGCCGAGCGCGCGACGAAAAACGATATCGAGCGGATGAAAAAGATTTTGGACAAGCAGAGAGACGCCGTCGCTCACGGCGAGACCGGCGTCGACGCGGACGCCGAGCTTCACTTCGCGATCGCCCGCGCGACGCAGAACCAGGCACTGGAAAGGCTCGTCTCCGGGTTGATGGAGATCTTGAGCCACAGCCGCGAAGAGTCGCTCCAGACCAAAGACCGGCGCAAGGTGTCGATCGAATCCCACCGTCGGATTCTCTCCGCGATCGAAGACCACGACCAGAAAAAAGCCCGCGACGCCATGCTCAGGCACATCGAAAGCGTCGAGGAAAACGTTCTCTCCGCAAAAAAAACGCCCATATCGGTAGCCCTTTAGACGAGAGGAGGATTTCATGATCAAAAGAGTAGAAGTTCAGTACCGCGGGATCTTTCAGAAGAACCTCGCAAAAAAAATCGGCAGCGACATCGTCATGATCGCGAGCCGCATGGGGCAGAAAGCCTTTTCCAACGGCCGCTACAGCGATTCGCCGGAAAGAAACGGTATCCCGTGCAAATACTTCGCCTTCGTCTCCCCGGACCTTTCCGAGGAGGAATTAGAAGCCGAGTGCGGCGCGAAATTGGAGATCGACGAGGCGGACGTCTCGGTCGTGCTCGACGATACGATGTGCAAGGGCGTCGAGCCCTGGGGCTGGCACGGCGTGCGCGCGATCAATGAGCGCGTGACGAAGGACGCTTGCCTGGTCGTCATCTCCAAGCGTCCGCACGAGGAGCTGCTCCAGTTCATCGGCAAAAAACCCTATAACTACCGCCTTGCGGTGCTCGACGGCAACGCGAGCCTCGCCGGCCTGTGGGTCAACAAGGACGATATGACTCACGAGCACGTGCTCGGCGCGATCGCCGCTGTCGATCCGGCGATCATCAGCATCGAAGCGGTCGAAGCCTATCTGCTCGCCAAGACGAAGGACAAGAAGCGCGCCGAGGCGGCGCGCGCAGCCTACAATTCGCTCAGACAAGAGGCGAAGCCGCCGCGCGTCAAGAATGTGACCCCGAAGGAAGGCATCGTGTGGACGCACGAGATCCCGATTCTGCCGAAGTGGCACGAGATGCGCGAGGGCGCCGTCGTTCCGGCGGTTCCCCGCGGCTTCCAAATGGGCCCGCGCGGCCAATCGCGCAATACCGGCTTTAAGCGCGGCACGACAAAGACGCAGCGCCCCGCCGTCCGCTTCGACCTCTGCACGAAGTGCACGCTCTGCTGGGCCGAATGTCCCGACGAATGCTTCGACCCCACGACCGACGGCTACTACGACATCGACTATCAGTACTGCGTCGGCTGCGGCAAATGCGCCGAGGTCTGCCCGGTCAAGGAATGCATCGTCATGGTCGACGAGCTCCAGTTCCATGACGACAACAGCCCCTGGGAAGATTGGAAGAAGGACCCCAAGACGTACATTACGTCGCTGGAGGCAAAGAAAGGCAAAGACCGCGTCTCCTACCCGGTCGTCACCGGCAAAGGCATCGTCGTGACGAAGGGCGAAGTGATGCCCGAAGGTAAAATCGTTCCGGTCCGCAAGACCGAGGAGGTAGAAGTATGACCGTCACAATGGAGAAACCAAAAACCGGCAAGACCGACGGCGTGTACGAGCGTGAAGACCTGTTGAACGGCTGTCAGGCCGTCGCGCAAGGCGTGTGCCTGGCGGACGTGGATGTGATCGCGGCCTACCCGATCCGTCCGTATACCGAGGTCATGGATGCGCTGTCGAAATTGATCGCCGACGGCGCGTTCGACGCCGAGTACATCATCGCCGACAGCGAGCACTCGCAGTTCGAGATCGTCAAGCACGCCTCTTCCGTCAACGCCCGCGCCTTCGGCGGCTCGAGCGGCACCGGCTGGATGTACGGCATGGAAGCGCTGACCGTTACAGCGACCGACCGACTGCCGCCGATGTTCGTCGTCGGCAACCGCGCGCTCGACGATCCCGGCGCATTCGGCGTCGAGCATAACGACGCGATGGCGGTCCGCGATCTCGGCTGGCTTCTCTGCTGGGTCACCACCCCGCAGGAAGCTCTCGAGCACGTGCTGATCGGCTACCGCGTCGCCGAGGACAAGACCGTGCGCATGCCGATGGCGCTCGCCATGGACGGCGCGTTCCTGACCCACTCCCAGCACATGGTGAAGATCCCCTCGCTCGCGGCGGCCAAGAAGTTCCTGCCGCCGTACGATCTCGCCGAACGGCGCCTCCATCCCGACAACCCGATCTCGGTCGCCCCTCAGGTGAACGAGGACTGGGTCATGGAAATCCGCCGGCAAAACTGGGAGGCGGCCAAGCGCGCCCGCGGCGTCATCAAGGAAGCGTATAAAGAATTCAACGCGATCTTCGGCGAGCGCTACACGTCGCCGTATTTCGACGAGTACATGTGCGACGACGCCGAGACTGTGCTCATCGGGGTCGGCACCGTCGCGGCCCCGGGACGCACCGCGGCCAAGCGGCTGCGCGAGAAGGGCCAGAAAGTCGGCTACGTGAACCTCCGCTGGTTCCGGCCGTTCCCGACCGAAGAGCTGCGCGCTTGCCTCAGCCGCTTTAAATCTGTCGGCGTCATCGATCGCGATTTCGCCCACGGCTCGCCCGACAACTGCGGTATCCTCATGCACGAAGTCCGTTCATGCCTGTATCCCGCGAAGAACCGCCCGGCGATCGTGAACTTCATCGGCGGGCTGGGCGGGCGCGATCTCTCGATAGCGGACGCGCAGAAGATGTACGACATCACCGCGCAGGCGGCGAAGAAGGATTCCATGGACGGGTTCATTACCTGGATCGGTCTCAGAGAGTAGAGGGAGGAAACATGACAACCACTCCGAAAATCGATTACGAAAAGATCAAGGGCGTTCACAAGGTTCCGCTCGAAGAGCTGTACACGTCGGGCCACCGCACCTGCCAAGGGTGCGAGTCGGCAACAACGATGCGCGGCTTCATCAAGGCCTCGGGCCCGCGCACGATCGTCACCGGCGCGACCGGCTGCATGTACGTCGCGAACACCTCCTATCTGACAACGCCGTGGGTCGTGCCCTGGATGCACACGCAGCTGGGCGCGGGCGGCGCCTCGGCCGTGGGCATGGCGGCGGGCATCCGCGCGCTGCAGCGCAAAGGCAAGATCAAGCAGGAGAAGATCAACATCATCAACTTCTCCGGCGATCTCGGCGCCGGCGACATGGGCATCGGCGGCATCTCCGGCGCGCTCCAGAGCGACTACGATCTGCTCATCATCATGTACGACAACGAGTCGGCGGCGAACACCGACATCCAGGCGACCGGCCTCTCGATCTACGGCGCGCAGACGACCTTTACCCCGCCCGGGTCCAAGCACCGGATCATGCAGCGGCGCTGGAAGAAGAACGTCGCCGGCATGCTCGCGGTGGGCCACCCGACTTGCAAGTACGTCGCCACCGCCTGCGCGACCTTTCCGCCGACGGATTACCTCAACAAGACGCGCAAAGCGCTCAGCATCGGCGGCCCGACCTTCATCCACACCTACGACCCGTGTCCCAAGGGCTGGGACTACCATCCGCGCTTCTCCAACGAGCTCGGCGAGCTGGGCATCAAGTGCGGCATCTACCCGCTCTACGAGATCGTCGAGGGCAACGTGATCTACACCTGGGACGCGCGCAAGTCGGGCAAGGGCCGGATTCCGGTGAAGGAGTTCCTGGTGCGCCAGGGGCGTTTCGACCACCTGATCGAAGAGGACTTCGCGCATATTCAGAAAGGCGTCGACGAGATGTGGGAAGAATGGGAAATCCCCGGCGTCGCGCCGATCAAGGGCATCCTGAAAGCCAGAATCTAGCCATTCCGTTTAGAATAGGTCGTATAAAAGAGGCCCTCGCAAGAGGGCCTCTTTTTTTTACCCGAATCATTCCACCGTCACGACGGCGGCGCGACCCTCGCTCACGCTCTTCTAAAGGGCAGTCCGGCGATCGACGCGGCGCCCGTGGATGCGGACTGTTCCGCGACGGATTAGCGCGGGATGGCGCGGCCGCAGGGCGCTGGCTGCGAAATCGGCGCGGTGGAATATAAAGGAAAATTGTCTTCGAAGAAGACTAAGCAGTAGCCGGGCCGTTCTTCTGCGCTTGGTTTGCCGCGCGTTTTCTCGTAAAATTACTATGTGACGCTGATTACTATCCGATCGATGGCCGCGGCCGTCATTCTCGCGCCGGCGCTGCTCGCCGCGCCTCAACTCGTGCGCGCCGAGCCGCGCTACACGGAGAAGCAGATCGAGCAATTCACGTCGTACGTGGGAAAGACCTACTGGATCACGCCGGAGAAAAACCAGCAGCCGGCGATCTTTTCCGCGCCCTCGGCCGACGCGAAGACATTTCAGCCCGCCCCCAAAGAGAGCTTCGAGCTCAAGGAGATCGTCGAGAAGGCCAGCGACAAGCCTTACTACCGCGCGGCGTTCGAGTCGGGCAAGGAAGGGTTCATTCCAGTCACGGCATTTTTGCAGGAGCTCCAAAGCGCGTTTATGACCGTCGATCCCGACCGCAGCGATAAGGCGAAGAGCGCCAAAGCCACCGAGCAGGAGCAGAAGCGCCGCGACTGGATCCGCTCGCAGAAATGGCCCGAGCACGTGAAAGAGGCCGCGCTCCGAGGGCAGCCGGCGATCGGCATGAACAAGAAAGAGGCGGAACAGGTTCTGGGCAAACCGCGGAACGTGGTTCGCCTAAAAAGCAGCAACGAGCTGATGGGTCGTCAGGAGCAGTGGATCTACGACAAGGGCCCGGTGCTCACCTTCAGCAACGGGGTCGTCGTCAGGATACAATAAGTTTCAAGTTTGTCGTTTCACGTTTCCAGTCTCGGAAAAAACAGCGAGCGTCATTCCCGCTCTAACTTAAAACCTGAAACCTGGAACTAGAAACTTTCCTATCCGTGATTGATCACGGGCGCGCCGGCGGGCGGCCCGCCGCGAAGGCGCCGCCACCACGGCGTGATGATCGGCATGATGAAGAAAAAGATCGCCGCGGCGGTGATCACGCCGGCGATCGGCCGGGTGAGAAAGATCGTGAGCGTCCCCTGCGACATGATCAGGCTCTGACGCAGCGCATTCTCCGCCATATCCCCCAGCACCAGGGCCAGGACGAACGGAGCGAGGGGGTAGTCGAGCTTTTTAAATGCGTAGCCGACCACACCGAAGATCAGCATGTACCAGATGTCGAGCATGCTGTTGTGCACCGCGTAGGAGCCGATGGCGCAGACCACAACGATGAGCGGCGTCAGGATCGCAAACGGGATGCGGAGGATCGCCGCGAACAGCGGCACGAACGCCAGCACCATAAGGACGCCGATCACGTTGCCGGTGTACATGCTCGCGATCAGCCCCCAGACGAAATCCGGCTTTTCTTTGAACAGCAGCGGCCCGGGCTGGAGCCCCCAGATGATGAGGCCGCCGAGCATGACGGCCGCCGTGGGCGAGCCGGGAATGCCGAGCGTCATCATCGGCAGCATCGCCGCGATGCCGGCGGCATGCGCCGCCGTCTCCGGCGCCACCACGCCTTCCAACTCGCCCTTGCCGAACTTGTCGGCGTTTTTCGAGAAGCGCTTGGCGAAGGCGTAGCTCATGAACGACGCCGGCGTCGCGCCGCCTGGCTTAAAGCCCATCCAGAAGCCGATGAACGAGCTTCGGATAAACGTCCGCCAGTAGCGCGGCAAAACTTTCCAGGTGTCGAGGACCACACGCAGGTTCATCCCCGTGCGCGTGCCCTGGAAGCTTAACCCCTCTTCGACGCTCAAGAGAATCTCCCCGATGCCGAACAGACCGATGACGGCGATGATGAAATCGAAGCCGCGCATCAACTCGGTAAAGCCGAAGGTGAGGCGGAGCTGGCCGGTGACGATATCGAGGCCGACCGCCGCGAGGATGAAGCCGATCATGATCGACACCACCGACTTCAGCGGGTTGCCGCCGCCGAGGCCGACGAAGCTCGAGAACGTGAGGAGCTGGATGGCGAAGATCTCCGGCGGGCCGAAACGAAGCGCGATCTCGGCCAGCAGCGGCGCAAACAGCGTGATCAGCACGATCGAGAAAAACGCGCCGATGAACGACGAGCTGAAGGCGCCTGTGAGCGCCTGGCCGCCCCGACCGCTGCGCGCCATCGGGTAGCCGTCGAAGGTCGTGGCCACCGACCACGGCTCGCCGGGGATGTTGAACAGGATCGAGGTGATCGCGCCGCCGAAAAGCGCACCCCAGTAGATCGACGTGAGAAGAATGATCGCCGAGGTCGGAGGCATGGTGAACGTCACCGGGAGCAGGATCGCCACGCCGTTGGCGCCGCCGAGTCCCGGCAGCACGCCGATGATCGTGCCGAGAAGGATGCCGATCACCGCCATCCAGAGATTGAACGGCGTGATCGCGATGTGAAAGCCCATCCAGAGGTTTTCAATTCCCATCGGTCAATACCCGAGCCATTCTTCGAGCGGCCCCTTGGGCATCGGGACGAGGAACCACAGCTCGAAAATCACGAAGCACGCAATCGGAATGCCGAGCGAGATGACGACGACGATGGGCCACGAATGGTGGCCGACCCAGCGCATGTAGAAGGCCATGTAGAGTGCGGAGGCGACGTAGAGCCCGAGGAAGTGCATCAGCGCGACCGCTACGACCGCCGGCCACAGCACCGCAAGAACCGACCTCAATTGCTCGCGATTGACGAAGGGCTTGTCAGAGGCGTTCCAGACGGCCTGAACGAGGATCGCGCCGCACGTCCCGATCATGATGATCGCGAGCCAGGCTGGGAAAAAGCCGCTCTGCGGCCCGTCGGGGCCCCAGCCGAATCCGAGACGGACGGCGTCGAAGAGAACCAGGCCGCCCAGAAGCATCAACAAGGAGGCGGTAACGATGTCGGCGGTGCGCATTCCCGGATTACTTCTTCAGCAGCCCGCCCTTGGCCATCAGGTCGCGGTGGATCGTCTCGTTTTCCGCGACCCATTTGACGTATTCTTGACCCGAGGCAAAGGCCGGCTTGAGCGCGTTCTCTTCCATGTATTTCTGGAAGTCGGGCGTGTCGTAAATTTTCTTGAGCAATCCCACGTACCAATCGACCGCGTCTTTGGGCATGTCCGGGGCGCCAAAAATGCCTCGCAACATCAGGTAGTGGATGTCGGCGCCGAGCGCCTCTTTGATCGTCGGGATCGTCTTCCAGTCGCCGACCGGGATGCGCGCGGTGTCGAAAACGCCGAGCGGGCGCACCGTGCCGTTCTTCCAGTGGCTGACGCATTCGGCCGGGTTGTTCACCGTGGAATCGATATGCTTGCCGACGAGGTTGACGCAAACCTCGCCGCCGCCTTTGAAGGGCACATAGGTGAATTTGACGCCCATCGCCTGCTCGATCTGAACCGTGATGATCTGGTCTTCCTGCGCGGAGCCGGTGCCGCCCATCTTCAGCCGGTTGTCGCCGCCGGAGCGTTCTTTGACTGCGGCAAGGTATTCCTTGGCGGTCTTATAGGGCGTATCCGCGTTGACCCAGAGGATGAACTGGTCGAGCGCCATGCGCGCGACCGGCGTCAGGTCCTTCCAGTTGAAGGGTACCCCGGTGGCGAGCGGCGTGGTAAATAGATTCGAAAGCGTGATGATGATGGTGTGGGCGTCGCCTTTCTTCCCCTTGACCTCGAGAAAGCCCTCGGCCCCGGCGCCGCCGGATTTATTGACGGGGATAAGCGGGCGTGGGGATAGCTTGTGTTTTTCCGCGATGCCGGCGATCAGGCGGGCCATTTGATCCGCGCCGCCGCCGGTGCCGGCGGGAATGACGAACTCGATCGGTTTTGTGGGCTCCCAGGCGTGGGCGCCCTGCGCGATTCCAGAGGCAGCCAAAAACACGCCCACGACTAGGGGGGTCGTTTTTCTCATAGGCCTTTCCCTCCTTCTTCTGAACCGCTTCTACGCCCGGGGAAACGGCTTGTCAAATGCTCGGTATAGTGCCCGAAGGTAATACCCGTCCGGGTCTTCGGCGGATTTTTTACGGATTGACGCCGAGCGCCGACAGGCCGAAAAGCCAGAAGAGCAGGAAGATGACGATCATCTGGAAAATCCAGCCGATAGCGCAAACGGCGACGGCGCGGCCCGTGCTCGTGTAGTCGAGCGCCTGGCGGACGGCGATCACCATGGCAACGAGCATCCAGACCGAAACGATGACGAAAACGATTGCGGTGAGACCCGGGATAATCCCGATTATCCGCAGCACGCCCGGCGAGCTAGAAAATCCGGTCGTACGGAGCAGCTCGCCGACATCCGCACTCGTCTGGGATTCGGGAAGAAACTTCGTGCCGATGAAATGCGTGATGAAGGCCCAGATATACCAGCCGACCAGCGCGGCGGCAGCGCCGAGCAGAAGCCCCGCGATGCCCCCGTGATGGGCGCTGCCGATGCCGGCGGCGATGCTCGACACCAAGACAACGGTCATTGCTTGGCCGAGCGCGCCCTTGTCCGCCTCGACCTCTTCATAAACGCTCGCGTCCAGCTTGGCCGCGCGTACCGCCCGATCCATCAGGTCCGCCATAGTGGCAGCGTGTATAATGCGGGCGGCCGAGGTTTGTCAAGGAGAGATCGTGGGAGGGCGCGGTATCGCCTGCGCATTATTTCCGGAAAGACGTGGGCCTGCCATGCGCAGCCTCGGATGGACGGCTTTTTGAGGCCGACCCTGGCGCTCAAAGGGCCGCTGTTTCTCGTCGGTTTTTGCCGTTCGCGACCACCTAATTTTCATCCGGTTGTCAAAGCTGCAAAAAACAGGTAAAAGGATTCGATTTTTATGTGAAAGGTTCCCAGTGGCGATCCAAATAAAAAAAGCTAAAAGAATCAACGATTTACCGCCATACCTGTTCGCGGAGATCGACCGCAAAAAACGCGCGGCGCTGGCGCGCGGCGTCGACCTGATCGATTTGGGAATCGGCGATCCGGACATTCCGACGCCGGCGCCGATCGTCGAGAAGCTGATCGAAGGCGCCAGCAAGCCGGTCAATCACCGCTACCCCAACAGCGCCGGGCTCCTGGAATACCGCCAGGCGGTCGCCGGATGGTATCAAAAGCGCTTCGGCGTCAGCCTCGATCCGGAAAAAGAGGTGGTCTCGCTGATCGGGTCGAAAGAGGGCATCGCCAACATGGCGACGGCCTTCGTCGATCCCGGCGACACGGTGCTGGTCTCGACGCCCTGCTATCCCGTCTATCACATCGGCACCGCGTTCAACGGCGGCAAGAATTATTTCCTACCGCTGACGAAGGAAAATCACTTCCTGCCGGACCTGGACGCGATCCCCGTCGACGTCGCGCGCGCGGCGAAGCTCTTGTGGATCAACTATCCGAATAATCCGACGGCGGCGGTCGCGGGAAAGGATTTCTTCGAGCGGGTGATCGACTTCGCGCAGAAAAACAACGTCATCGTCTGCCACGATGCCGCCTACACGGAAATGGGCTTCGACGGCTACCGCCCGATGAGCTTCCTGGAGGTGGACGGCGCGCGCGAGGTCGGCATCGAGTTTCACTCGCTCTCCAAGAGCTTCAATATGACCGGCTGGCGCGTCGGCATGGCGGTCGGGAATCCAGAGATCGTCGGCGGCCTCGCGCAGGTCAAATCCAACGTCGACTCCGGGATCTTTCAGGCGGTGCAGGAGGCGGCGATCGAGGCGCTCAAGCAAGGCGACAAGCTCATCGAGCCGTCGCGAAAAGTTTTTCAGGAGCGCCGCGATATTCTCGTCGACGGTCTGCACAAGGCCGGCTTCGAATGCGAAAAACCCAAGGCGACGTTTTACGTCTGGGTGTCGGTGCCCAAGGGATTCAGCTCCGCCGATTTCACGGCGCGCCTGTTGGACGAGGCCGGCGTCGTCACGACGCCCGGGAACGGCTTCGGCGCGCCGGGCGAAGGATACGTGCGCTTTACTCTCTGCGTGGACAAACAACGGTTGAGGGAGGTTACGGAGAGGATCCGGCAAGTCAAGATGTAGCCCGCCGGGGAGACACTCCTGGATGGATCGTGCCTCATCAGGTATACATTGGTTTAGGCTCCAATCTCGGGAACAAGAGAGAGAACTACCTCGAAGCCCTGGATCGGATCGCCAAGCTGCCCAAGACGCGCATCGTCAAGGAGTCTTCCGTCTACGAGAGCGAGCCGCACGGCGACTCGAAGGAGTGGTACATCAACGCCGTCATTCAGATCGAGACCGACTTAAAGCCGGAGGCGCTGCTCGAAAAGTTCAAGAACATCGAGCGCGCGATGGGACGAAAGAAAGTGCGCAAGAAATGGGGCGCGCGCATCATCGACCTCGACATTCTGCTCTACGATTCGCTCATCATGAACAAGAAGAATTTGAAGATCCCGCACGGCGAGATGCAAAATCGCAAGTTCGTCCTCATTCCTTTGAGCGAGCTCGCTCCGCAGGTGGTCCACCCGGTGCTCGGCGCGTCGATCTCCGAGCTTCTTTTCGCCGTCAAAGACGACAAGCGCGTGAGCCTGGCGCGCCTCTGAGCGGGGCGCAATCGCCATGCTGCTGAGATTTCTCTTTTTTCTCTTCCTCTTTTATCTTTTGTATAAAATCTTTTTCTCCTCGCGCCGTCCGAGGCGTCCGGCCGCGAAGCGCGGGGACGCCGCGCGCGGCGAGGAGATGGTGCTCGACCCGCAGTGCCGGAGCTATCTGCCGAAGAGCGAAGCGATGCTGAGAGACGATCAATACTTCTGCAGCGAGCGCTGCGCGTCGCTCTACCTCGCCGGTCGCTCTTAACGGCCGGAGGATTCGCCGCTTGATTCTCGCAGGCAAGATCGACATCCGCGCGCCCGCCGAAGAGGTGTGGAAGTTCTTGATGGACATCGACCGCTTCGCCTCGTGCGTGCCGGGGCTCGAGCGCGCGACCGCGATCGACGAGCGCACGTTCGAAGGCGTCGTCAGCGCGGCGGTCGGGCCGATCTCGGGCAAATTCACCTTTCGCTCGACCATCGTGGAGAGCGCGCCGCCGGCTTCGATGACCGTCCAGACTGACGGCACCGATTCGGTAACGAAGAGCGCCCTCGGCGCCAAATTGATCGTCCAGCTCGCGGAGACGGACGAAAAGCGGACCGAGATGGATTACCGCGCCGACATCGCGATCAACGGGCGACTCGCGATATTGGGCGATATGGTCATGCGCGCGACCGGCGCGCTTTTGCTCGAGGAGTTTGCGCGGCGCCTCAAGGAAAAACTCGAAGTTTCTAGTTCCTAGTTTCAAGTTTCACGTTTTCGGATAAAGACGCAGAGCTATTCGGCGCCGTTTTGCCTTGAAACTAGACACCTGAAACCAGAAACCAGGAGTATCTATGGCAGACCACTACGACGTCATCATCGTCGGCGGCGGCTCGGCGGGCTGTGCCGCGGCAGCGCGGCTGTCGGAGGACCCGAGGCGCAAAGTGCTGCTCCTGGAAGCGGGTCCAGACCCGATGCCGATTCCCGATATCGTCGCCGACGCCGCCAAGCAGGTGAAGCTGCTGCTGGAGTCTCCTTACGTCGCGATGTATGCGACCGAGCGGAGCGACAAGAGCATTTTTTATTCGCTCGCTGGAAAGATCATGGGCGGCGGCTCGTCCGTGAACGTCATGTCGATCCTGCGGCCGACCCGCCACGATCTCGACACCTGGGCGCGGCTGGGCAATCCGTCGTGGTCTTACGACAAGATGCTGCCGGTCATGAAGCGGATCGAGTCCGATCAGGATTATCCTGACAGTCCGCTGCACGGCAACGACGGGCCGCTTTACGTCCAGCGGCCGTTCAAGTTCGGCGATCCGATATCCGGGCCGGCGAAAGCCTTCATCGACAGCGCGCTGCACATGGGTCTGCCGCGCTGCGAGGACATCAATAGGCCGGACGCGATCGGCGTCTCGCTCGCGCCCTACAATATAAAAAACGGCAAGCGCCAATCGACGACGGTCGCGTATCTGAATCCCGCGCGCAGCCGGCCGAATCTCAAGGTCATCGCCGAGGCGCCGGTCGCCGCCCTCAAGCTCGCCGGCCGCAAGGTCGAGGGAGTCGTCTATCGGAAAGGCGGACAGCTCGAGACCGCGCGCGCGGATAAAATCGTGCTCGCCGCGGGGGTTTTCCATTCACCGCAGATCCTGATGCTCTCAGGCATCGGCCCGGCCGTCGAGCTCAAGCGCCACGGCATTCGCGCCGTGCACGATCTCCCAGGCGTGGGAGAAAATTATCAGGACCACGCCGTCGTTTATATGACGTTCGAGTCGATCCAGGCGTTTCAGGAAGACTGGGTCGTGCCCCGCTTTCGCCTAGTCGTCAAAAGCGACGAGAGCGCCGGCTGCGGCAATTTTCATATCGTCATGCGGCCGCCGACCGTCGTGCAGGGCATCAAGCGGATGCTGCCGGTGTCGGCGGCACTCCTCGAGCAGACCAACCGCGGCCGGCTCACGCTCACGAGCGCCGACCCGAACGAGCTGCCCGCCGTGGAGTCGCGCATGCTCGAAGACCCGGCGGATATCCGCTCGATGCGCTGGGCGATGGAGTTCATGGAGCGCCTCGTTCACACCGGCCCGGCGAAGGAATACTACGGGCCGCTGCTGCAGCCGGCGCCGGCCGATGATTGGGCGGCGTTCGCCCGCTCGACTTACGACAGCTACCACCACGGCGTCGGCACCTGTTTGATGGGCCCGGCGGCGAACAAGATGACGGTCGTCGACGAGCGGCTCAGCGTGCATGGCATCGACAACCTTTGGGTCGGCGACGCGTCGATCATGCCGACCGTGACGCACGCCAACACGAATCTCACTTCGATCATGATCGGCGAGCGTCTGTCGGATTTGATCAAGGAGTCGGCTTAGCGGCGCGCGCCGCCGCCTTTCATGCGGGCGCAAATTCTCGCGCTCCTGACCTCAATCTTCTACGCGACGACGCTCGTCTCGGCGCGCCGCGGTCTGCGATACTCGACCCCGATCACCGTCACGTCCATCTCTGTGGTGACGCAAAACGTGCTTCTCTGGAGCGGCGTCTTCCTCACCGGCGGCATTCCCCAAGTCGCGCCGACGGCGCTCTGGCTCTTCGTCCTTGTCGGCGTCACGCAATTCGCCGTTCGCATGTTTTCCTACACCGGCGTCAACAAAATCGGCGCATCGCGCTCGAGCGCGCTCCAGTCGGTGAGCCCGATCGTGAGCACGCTGATCGCGATCCTGTTTCTCCACGAGCAGCCGCACGTCGGCGTGCTCGTCGGGACAGTGCTGGTCGTGGGCGGCATCGCTTTACTCTCCGGCAGGGCGAAACGGCACATCGCCGGCTTTCGCTGGTGGCACCTGCTGCTGCCGCTCGCGGCGGCCAGTCTCACCGGCACGAACCAGCCGATCCGCCGCTACGCACTCTCGCTTTCCTCCGAGCCGCTTTTTTTCGCCGCCGTCATGGGCGGCGTTTCACTGCTCTGCCTCGGCCTCTACCTCGCCTTCTTTCCATCGAACGAGCGGCTGGTCTGGCGGCGCGCCGCGCTATGGCCTTTTCTCGTCACGGGCCTGGCGGAGACGATGGCGATTCTTTTGATCATCACCGCGCTCTCCGTCGGCACCGTGTCGGTTATCGCGCCGATCGCGACCACCTATCCGCTATGGGCGATGATCGGCGCCGCGATCTTTTTGCGCGATGCCGAGAAAATTACCGTCTTTACCGTGATCGGGACGCTAAGCGTCGTCGCGGGCACGGTCGCGGTCATCTTGAACTCGTGAGCGGGCGACCAGGCGCCTACCCATGAGGGCGCTCATGAGGGCGAGCGCGGCAAGCGGAACCATCATGCTAAAAGCGAAGCTCTGCGCTGCGGCGAAAACCGCCGGCGAAAAACCGCCTTCCGCCGCCATCCTCGTCTCGATGAGCGCGACCGCCGCCGTCGTCCCCAGCGTGCTCGCGGCGGTGCCGATCGAGCTCAGCATCGCAGATAAAATGCCGTAATCTTCGCTCGGCGCGGTGGCGAAGGCCGCCTTCTGGTTCGCCGGAATGAAAAAGCCTGTGCCGACGCCGATCAGCATGAGCGCAAGCGCGACCGAATGGGTGCCGGCGTCGACGCCGAGGAGCGCGTAGACGATGATGCCGGCGAGGATCAGGGCGACGCCCGCCGCGGCGAGGGAGCGCGGCTCGAACCGGTCGGACAGCGCGCCCGAGATCGGCGAGGCGAGCGCGGTGCACACCGGCAGCGCCGCCATGACGAAGCCGATCGTCAACGGCGTGAGCGCCAGCGCCTTCTGCATGAAGATCGGCGCCGATAGATTGATCGGCGCATACGCCGCGCTGGCGGCGGCGAGCGATACGAGGGCCGCCGTGAGCGGCCGGCTGCGAAAGAGCGCCGGCTCGATGAGCGGACTCTTCGCGCGCCGCTCAATCAGATAAAACGCCGTGAGACCGATGCAGGCAAGTGCAAGCCAGACGAGCGTCGCGCCCGCGCGCCATCCGGCGGTGGCGCCAATGCTCAAGCCGATGAGCAGCGACGGATAGCCGATCATCAGCGCGACGGCGCCGGAAAAGTCAAAGCCGCCCCGGCTGCGCTTGTCCCTCCCCCTGAACACGGCGAAAACAGCCGCGGAGACCGCGACACCGATGATAAAATTGAGAAAAAATACCGCGCGCCAGCTGGAAAAGTGCAGCAGAAAACCGCCGACCGTGGGGCCGGTGGCCCGGCCGACGGCGATCGCGGAGGCGAAGAGGCCGAGCGCGCGGCCGCGCCGCTCGGACGGATAGATCACGGCCAGAATCGCCGCGGACATCGGCAGCGCCATCGCGAGACCGACGCTCATCACGGCGCGGAAAAAAAGGAGCTGGGAAAACGCGCCGGAGAGCGCCGCCAAACCGGCGCCCGCGGCATAAAGAACGACGCCGGTGCGATAGAGCGTCCTCTGCCCGAGCAAATCGCCCGCGCGCCCGAAACAAAACGACAGGCTCGACAGCATGACGAGCCCCATCATCGAGACCCACTGAATCGCCGCCAGACTGCTGCCGAATTCCGCCTGGATATTCGGCAGCGCGACGTTCAGGCTGCCGAAGCTGTTGAAGAAGAGAAACGCCCCGAGACAGATGACCGCGAGCTGCTTCCACTCTCCGCCCGCCTGCTGTTGCGCGCCCTCGCCCATGCGTCGCCGCTTCGACCTGTTTCCTCTCGCCTCGAAAGTATTTTTGCCATATGATCCGCGCCGGCGGCAATTTGCAAGCGAAGGAGAACGCAATGGCAACGAAAAAATCTCGCGCGCGGGGACAAATCGAAAAAAAGCTCGCATCGCTGGGCTATGAACTGCCGCGCCCGCCGACGCCGGCGGCGACATACATCGGCAGCGTCCGCGTCGGCAAGCTGCTGTTCGTCGGCGGCAATATCGGCCGCCTGAACGGCGAGCCCCCGAAATACAGCGGCAAGGTCGGCGACGCCGTCACCATCGAGCAGGCGTACGAGATGGCGCGCTGCTGCGCGCTCAATCATCTCGCGATCATGAAAGCCGCGCTCGGCAGTCTCGATCGCGTCAAGCGGATTGTCAAAGTGCTCGGCTTCGTCAACGCCGCGCCTGGATTCACGGAAATGCCGAAAGTCGTGAACGGCGAGTCGGATCTCTACGTGGCGCTCTGGGGCAGCCGCGGCGAGCACGCGCGCGCCGCGGTCGGGGTTTCGTCGCTCAGCAGAAACGCGGCGGTAGAGACCGAGGTCATCGTGGAGGTGACAAGATAGCGGCGCTTGGCATCTGGAGCGGCATCCTATAAATACGAAGCGTACGCTGCGGCAGCAATATTTGCGTAACTGTATATGAGGAGGCAACGAACATGGCTGAGATAAAACTCGGGACCAAGGTGCCGGACTTCGAGATCGAGACCTACGAGCCGGTGAAAGGCGACTTCGGCAAGGTCAGTCTCAAGGAGCAGATGGACAAGAAGCGGTGGACGATTCTCTTTTTCTACCCTGCCGACTTCACCTTCGTCTGAGCGACGGAATTCGCTGCTCTGGCAGAGCAGCACGACCGTTTCGTCAAAATGGGCTGCGACATCGTCACCGTGAGCACCGACACCAAATTCGTTCATAAGGCTTGGCAGGAGAACGAGAAAGAGCTGGCGAAGGTGAAGTATTCCATGGGCGCCGATCGCTCCGGTAAACTCTCGCGCGCGTTCGGCGTTTACGACGAGGACTCCGGTCTCGATCTGCGCGGGACCTTCATCATCAATCCACAGGGCGTCTTGATGAACTCCGAGATGAACTTCTACAACCTCGGACGCAACATCGACGAGATGATGCGCAAGTTCAAAGCGAATCTCTATTTATCGAAAAAGACCAACGAAGCCTGCCCTTCGAAGTGGAAGGACGAGGGCGACAAAACCCTCACGCCTTCGGCGAAGATGGTCGGCAAGGTGCACGAAGCCCTACAGGGCAAGTAAACGATCGCACTTGCCCGGAACCCAGACGACAACGCTCGCGCCTCACAAGAGCGATGTCGCTGCAAAGGAATTCGAAGAAAGCGGGTCGGCGAGAAATTGCCGCCGCGGGTCAAAGCTGCGGCCGTCTTCTACGAAAGCCTCAGATCTTCTCGGCCGACACCGTCTCGAACTTAAAAACGGCTCGATCGCCCGCGAAATACAGCACATCGAGCGCCGCCGCGTAGTCGATCTGTCTCTCGAAAGCGAATTTATCGAAACAGCCGAGACAGACGACTTTGTTGCGGAAGTCCTCCGGCACGACTTCGTTCCACGTCGCGTCGGGGACATGAAAATCGAATTTGTCCGCGCAGCCGCATGCCTTGCATTTCTGCCGCAGCGAACCATCGAGCCTAGCCGTCTCTGTGATGATCGACGCCATGCCTTTAGGTAGGGCAAGGGCTGTGCCAACGGCAAATCCCTTAAAATTCAGATCGTTAGCACAATTCCACCTTTGACTCCGCCGAAAAAATTTAACGGGAGAGAAAATTTTACGCGGGGCAGTTACCGGAAGCTGTGGATAACTTTAAAGCCCGGGCTCCTCGCGATCGTGCGCATGCTTGATGGCTCGAATAATGGACGGGTCGAGACGTTCGCGATCGAGAACGACCTTTCCGTCATGAACGCTCCTGACGGCCGCCGCGCCGATGCTGAAGTCGCCGCCGTTTTCGATGTATACCGTCACCCCGTCAGGCGCGACCCGGCGCACGGCGCCGAAAGGGTCGCCGCCTTCTTCTAGATACGCTTGATAGCCGACGTCGATCGCGTTCAATTTATCGTCCATGAGGTTCCCTTTGCGGGCGGCGCGCGTCATCGGCCGTCGAGGACTCGCGCCGCCCACCTCCATGCCAAGCTTCAGTGGTACAGATTCATGCCGGGCTTGAGCACGACCTTCACGCACTCGTCCTGTTTGTTGAGAAACATCTCGTAGCCTTCGGGCGCGGCCTCGAGCGCGAGACGATGCGTAATGACGAAGCTCGGATCGATCTCGCCTTTCTGCACGCGCTCGAGCAGCGGCTTCATATACCGCTGCACATGGGTCTGTCCGGTTTTGATCGTCAGCGCCTTGTTCATGAGCGCGCCGAGCGGAATCTTGTCGTCGAAGCCGCCGTACACGCCCGCTATCGACACCGTGCCCCCCTTTCGGCAGGCGCGAATCGCCTGACGGAACACCGCAGGGCGGTCGCTCTCAAGCATCATCGCCTGTTTCACGCGATCATAGGCGCCGAGGAGTCCGGGCATGTGCGCCTCCATGCCGACAGCGTCGATGCACGCGTCGGGGCCGAGACCGCCGGTCATCTCCATCAACGTGTCGTAAACATCGGCCTCTTCGTAATTGATCGTCTCCGCGCCGCTTTTCTCCCGCGCCATGCGCAGCCGCTCCGGGAAGCGGTCGATCGCGATCACGCGCTCGGCGCCGAGAAGGCGCGCGCTGGCGATCGCGAACTGGCCGACCGGTCCGCAGCCCCAGACAGCGATCGTGTCGCCGGATTGAATGTCGCAGTTCTCCGCCGCCATGTATCCGGTCGGAAAAATATCCGAGAGAAATAGAACTTTCTCGTCGGGCACGCCGTCGGGGATCTTGAGCGTCCCTACATCGGCGAACGGCACGCGGGCGTATTCCGCCTGGCCGCCGGCGAAGCCGCCGAGCATGTGCGTATAGCCGTAAAGTCCGGCCGGCGACTGGCCCATAAACTTCTGCGCGATCCAGGCGTTCGGATTCGAGTTCTCGCAGAGCGAGAACATCTGCTTGTGGCAGAAAAAGCAGTTGCCGCATGAAATCGGAAACGCGACGACGACTCGCTCGCCCGAGCGCAGATTCTTGACATCGGGCCCGACCTCGACGACCTCCCCCATGAATTCATGTCCGAGGATGTCGCCCTTCTCCATCGTCGGCATATAGCCGTTGTAGAGATGAAGATCCGACCCGCAGATCGCCGTCGTCGTGATCTTTATGATCGCGTCGCGGCGGTTGATAATTTTCGGGTCTGGAACCTCAGTCACCTGGAGATCGTGTGTGCCGTACCAGCAATTCGCTTTCATATCCGTTCCTCCTTCTGGATGCGCTCCTCTTTCTGGAGCGACTCGACCGCGCGCGCATTCCGCCGCGACGCCTGGTCGTATAACAACGAGGTGCTGCGGGCGCGTCCGGCGGGCTGGCCTTCGGTCGTGATAATTTCGCCGGCCTCGACCAGCTGCTTGAAGCGCCGCAAATCTTCTCGCACCTGCTGACGGGGCTCGCGGCCGAAGAGCTTCGCTATCGCCGCGCCGATGGCGCCGGCCGGCGGCCGATATTCGAGCGCGACGCGGACGATCGTGCCGCGGCCGCCGGGGGCGCGCTCAAAGCGCACCTGGCCGGAATGCGTCACCGTGGAACCTTCGAGAGAGCGCCAGGCGATCAGTTGGTTCGGAATCTCCTGGACAATCTCGGCGTCCCATTCGACGCAAGTCCCCGCCGGGGCTTTCGCCACCCAGTGGGAGTGTTTCTCTCCGGTCACCTGGACGGATTCCAAATGATACATGAAGCGCGGAAAATTCTGAAAATTGCGCCAGAAGCTGTAAACCTCTTCCGGCGGGCGGTTGACGTGAATGCTTTCGCCGGTGCGAACCGATCCGTCCTTTCCTACGCCGTCGCTCAGCTGCTGGCTGCAAAGGAGATCGAGCGCCGTAACACCGGCGATCGCCGCAGTCGCCGCCGCGATTCTCCCCTTCGTGCGCCGGTTTGTCGCGAGGGCGAGCCCCAGAAGACTCAAGTCCATCATGTCGCCGCCCACTCGCGACCACAGCCACTGCGCGGGACGGCGCTGCGTCAATATGCCGATGCCGGTCATGATCTCCCGAATGCCGAGGAAGCCGAAGAGCAGCGGCCGGCTTTTGACGCCTAGGGCGCGCGCCAGCGCGCGCGGCGCGAGTACTTCGGTCGCGCCGAGGCCGATGCTGAACCAGCCGAGAAAGCGCGCAAGCTCCTCTTCGTCCATGTTTTGCAGAAAGCCGTCCGGAGTGAAGCCGTCACCGCGCCGCGCGTTGCGCCAGCGCTGTACCGTCATGCTGTTCTCACTAAATCGGCGCCCGCTCTCGCTCGTAGGATACATCGTCATGATCTTTCCTCCTTGTTTGAAAGTCCTCAGAATCCGTTGCCGCGCTCTTCATCCGGCTGCCGTCCGCGCAGAAGCGCCGCGGCCGCGAGGCCGGCGCCGACGATCGCCGCGCCCGTCAACACGGGACGCAGCGACGCCTGCGTGTAGAGGCTCGTTTCCGCCACGTGCCCTTCGTAGCCGCCGCGCTCCGTGAGCCGCTCCGACGCGCGGTCGAACGCCTCATGCTCGG
>Ga0075423_10000150_pt1 | contig 46254 bp, 38 predicted proteins | sample SoiMethybrSBSTD2_FD_80114 | JGI IMG/M metagenome (GOLD analysis project Ga0075423, IMG submission 80114) | Bulk soil microbial communities from a Populus tree surrounding site in Tennessee, USA - Soil MetaG P. TD hybrid SBSTD2 | ecosystem: Environmental > Terrestrial > Soil > Tree plantation... | reverse complement strand
TACGCCACAGCAGTCTGCGGCTCGCCGGCCTCGGACCGCCGCAGGCGTTCGAGCCACGGCGCGGCCCCGAGGCGTTCGAAGATCTCGCGCGCCTCGGCGAGGAGCGGCTCGGCTTCAGCGCGCCGCGCCTGCTCGACGAGCCATTCGCCGTGCTCGAGCCGCGTTACGCCGACGGAGAAGGGCATCGTGAGCTCGTCAAACGACGCCGCGGCCGCGGCGAAGCCCGGCTCGACGCGCTCGGTGTGTCCTTGAAGACTCGCAACGCGAGCGCTGAAGCGAGCGCCATTGGCTCGAAGGAACGGCAAGAGCTCTCCAGGCGGGAGAGCCTCGACGACGCCGAGGAGCTTCTCCGCCTCGCCGATGTCGCGAAGGTAGAGCGCAGCCTCGAGCGCCTCGACCAACGCCTCCTTGACGCGTGGTAGCCCCATCTCCGGCCGTAGCGCGACCGCCTGCTGCGCAGCGTCAAGTGCCTCTTCGAGACGGCCCTCCGCCCGCCTGAGCCGCGCCAGCGCGATCAGGTAGACGACGCGGCTCTGGATATCGCCGCTCTCGGCGCCCGGCGCGCCGAGGTCGACAAGCTGTCGTGCCCGCTCCATGTCACCGCGCTCGACGAAGAACGGGGCCGCTGCGACGAGCTCGAGCAGCGGGCCGACCACCGACGACGCGTCTTCGGCGTCGAGCAGCGCGTCGAATTCGTCGACGGCTTCGTCCCAGCGGCCTAGCCAGAAGAGACACGTGGCTCGGCCTGCCTGAAAGGCGAGCTCTTGCCAGTGATGGCCCGTCCTCCGTGCCAGCTCCAGACCGGCATCGGCGAACTCGAGCTCCTCGGCGTGACGGTCCTGCTCGTACATGAACGCGGCGAGGTTGATGTATGCGCGCAGTGCGACCCTCGGAAGATCATTGTCGAGCGCGACCATCAACGCGTGACGAATGAGCGCGAGCGCCTCCTCGACCCGGCCGACGGTGCTGAGCAGAATGCCCTTCGTAATCAGCGCGCTCGCAAAGACCTCCGCGAGGCGGAGTGACTCCGCAATTCCGAGCGCCAGCTCGATCGGCTCTGCGGCCTCCCCATGCCGGCCGGCGAAGTTGCGAAGGCGCCCGAGCTCGGCCGCCACGGTCGCGAAGTCGGCATCGTGCTCCTCGTCCGAAAGGACGACGTAGGCCCGCTCCATGGCCTCGAGTGCCTCCTCGATCCGGCCCTCCTGCCACGTGATCTCGGCAAGCCTCGTTGTGACTCGAGCGGCCGGATGCGTCAGGCCCGCCGAGTCGAAAAGCTCGACCGCGCGCTCGAAATGGATCCGGGCCGAGGCCGCGTTCCCCGCCTTCCACGCCGTTCGTCCCGCCCGCTCATGCAGCTCGGCCTGGTCGAGCGGCCCGTCCGCAAGCTCGGCCGCCCGCTCGAAGTAGCGCTGCGCCTCCTCCATCGCCGCGAGCGATTCCGCCCGCTCGCCCGCGCGCGTGAGGGTGGCCCGCGCCTTCCCCCTGATCTCGGGGGCCTCGTCGGCATCGGGCGCGGCTAAGTAGGCCTCGACATAGTGGGACGAGACGACCTCCGCGATCTCCTGCTCCGCCGGTCCCCAGCGCTCCTCCAGGTACGCAGCCGCTGCCAGGTGCCGGGACTTTCGTTCCGCCTTGGCAAGGGTCTCGTACGCAACCCGCCGGAGCAGGTCCTGGACGAAGGCGTACTGCCCGCGCTCCGGGGAGCGCGGATCGGCCTGGAGGGAGAAGACTTCCTTGCGGACGAGCGCGGCGAGGGCGGGCTCGAGCTCCTCGTCGGACGTCCGGCTCAGATCCGCCAGCGCCTGTCTCGTGAACGACTTCCCGAGCACCGACGCGTCCTGCAGCAGACGGCGCTCCTCGGCCGTCAGACCGTCGATCCGCGCCGCTACGAGGGCGTGCAGCGTCTCCGGGACAGCGAGCGCCTCGATCGGCCCGGTGGGGCGATATTCGCCGCCGGCCTGCTCCAGAAGGCCACGGTCGAGCAACATCCGGACGGTCTCGACGGCGTAGAGCGGCACGCCCTCCGCACGCGCGAGGATCTCGGTTCGCAGCTCCCCCGGAAGCCCCGGTACGAAGCCGTCGAGCAGCTCCTCCATCGCCGCCTCCGACAGCGACTCCAGCGAGAGCGCGGTGAAGTTGCGCTTTCCCGCCCCCCAGCTCGGGTGGCGCTCCATCAGCTCGGGGCGGGCGAGAGTGATCACGTAGAGCGGGTGGCTCCTCGACCACTCCAGCAGATGCTCCACAAACTCCAGCAGCGACGTGTCCGCCCACTGCATGTCCTCGAAGACGAGCACGGTCGGCTCGCGCTCGGCCATGCGCTCGAAGAACAGCCTCCACGCGGCGAACAGGTCCTCTCGATCTCCCACCGCCTGCTCGTCGAGGCCGACGAGGTTTGCCAGCCGCGGCTCGATCCACGAGCGCTCATCGGGGTCGCTGACATGCTCCTCGACCGCTGCCCGCAGCTTCTCCTTCGCCATGTCGTGCTCGCCCTCCACTATCCCGGCGCGCATACGCACCATCTCGGCGAGCGCCCAGTAGGTGACGCCCTCGCCGTAGGAGAGGCAGCGGCCACGGTGCCAGTAGACGAGGTCGACGAGCCCATCGATGTACTTCTCGAACTCCCAGGAGAGCCGCGACTTGCCGATGCCGGCAATGCCGACGAGCGAGACGAGCCGTGCCTTGCCTTCCTCCGCCGTCGCGTGGAAGAGATCCTTGACGAGACGGAGTTCCCGCTCCCGCCCGACGAACGGCGGCTCGAGCCGAGTCGAGCGGAGCGCCCCGCCGCGCGCCGCGACCACTCTCCGCGCGCGCCAGAGGCGAAGCGCCTCGGACTTGCCCTTCAGCTCGTGCTCGCCGGCGTCCTCGTAAATGATCGCCGCCTCCGTCGCGCGCTTCGTCGCCTCGCCGACGAGGACTGCGCCCGGTGCCGCAAAGGACTGGACTCGCGACGCGGTGTTGACGAGGTCGCCCGCGACCATCCCCTGCCCCTCGGCACCGACCGTGACCGCCGCCTCGCCGGTCAGCACACCTGCGCGAGCCCGCAGGCGCTCGTCGAGCTCTGGCACGCCGTCGACGAGATCGAGTGCCGCCCGCACCGCCCGCTCCGCATCGTCCTCCTGCGCGGTCGGCGTCCCCCAGACCGCCATCACGGCGTCACCGATGAACTTCTCGACCGTGCCGCCGTAGCGGTCGATCAGCGTGCGGGCCTCGTCGAAGTAGCGCGAGAGCAGCTCGCGCACCTCCTCTGGATCGCGTGCCTCCGACAGCGTCGTGAACCCGGCAAGGTCGAGGAAGAGCACGGAGACGAGCCGGCGCTCGGCGACCGGCTCGACACGCACTGACGGTGCCGCCACCGCAGGCGCAGGAACGTCGCCGCTGAGCGGGGTCCCGCACTGCGTGCAGAACCGCATCGACGGGTCGTTCGCCGCCCCGCACGCGGGACAGGTCTGGCTGAGTGCCGAGCCGCAGCTCCCGCAAAAGCGGGAGCCGGGCGGATTTTCGACGCCGCAGTTCGGACACACCATCGGCACACGAACCCTACTCCTGGCAGGTCCCGCGCCAAAACCGCCGCAACGTCCGGCGCTAGCCTGCTCGTATGGCGAAAATCGACGCGATCGAGTACGGCGACCGCAAGGTCTACACCGTCGCCGCGTTCAACCGCGGCGTTGCCGACTGGCTCGGCCGCCTCCCGACCGTCTGGGTCGAGGGTGAGGTGACGGAGCTCCGTCGCCAGCAGCGGTGGCAGAGCGTCTTCTTCACGCTCAAGGATCCCTCCGCCGGCGCGTGCCTCGCCGTCTCGATGCCGCGCGGCCAGTTCGACGGGCTGCGGCTCGAGCTCGCCGACGGTGACCGCGTCCACGTGTACGGCCGGCCGGAGCTCTTCGAGGCCCGCGGCGACTTCCGGCTGCGCGCGCTCACGATCGAGCGGTTCGGCCTCGGCGACCACCTGGCGGCAATCGAGCGCCTGCGGAAACGGCTCGCGGCGGAGGGCCTTTTCGCCGCCGAGCGTAAGCGCCCCCTCCCACGCTTTCCGCGCCGCGTGGGGCTCGTGACCGGCAACGACGCAGCCGCCAAGCGTGACCTTTTGGCCGCTATCGCCACGCGCTTCCCGCCTGCCCGCATCGTCGTGGCGGAGACGTACGTCCAGGGGCAGCGGGCGGCCCCGGCCCTCGTCACGGCCATGAAGGACATCTGCGCGGAGCCCGACGTCGACGTCGTCATCCTCGCCCGGGGCGGCGGCAGCTTCGAGGACCTGCTGCCGTTCAGCGACGAGCGCGTCGTCCGTGCAGTCGCCGCCTGCGGCGTGCCGATCGTCTCCGCCGTGGGTCACGAGCAGGACACGCCGCTCTGCGACCTCGCCGCCGACGTGCGCGCCTCGACGCCGACCGCCGCCGCGCGGCTCGTCGTCCCGGACGCTGCGGCGCTTCGGGCCGAGCTCGGCCGCGCGCGCGCCGCGGTTGCCAGGGGCGCGCATCGTGCATTGGAGCGCCGCCGCGAACGGCTCGCGCTCCTCCACGCCCGTCTGCGCGCCGGCCCACAGCTGCTCGTCGAGCGCCGCCGCGGTCGGTTGGAGGCGGCCGCGGGCCGCCTGCGGGCGCTGTCGCCACAGGCAACGCTCGACCGCGGCTACGCGATCGTCCGATCCGAGGGCGCCGTACTTCGCTCGGCAGCAACGGTGTCGCCCGGCAGCGCGATCGACGTCCGGCTCGCCGAGGGAGGCTTCGCCGCACGGGTGGAGGAGCTGCGGGAGTGACCGAGACGCCCGCCGACACCGCGCCGTCGTTCGAGGAGGCACAACGCGAGCTCGAGTTGATCGTCGACCGGCTGGAGCGCGGTGACGTCGCCCTCGACGAGGCGATTTCCTTGTGGCAACGCGGCGAGGAGCTCTACCGCTACTGCGCCGCAAAGCTCGACGGCGCACAGGGCGAGATCGAGGAACTCGCGCGCCGAACCGCACCCGAGGGCGCGCCGGAGCCACGCGACACATAGAATCGCAGCGTGCCGCTGACCGCAGAGCAGCTGAAAGAGATCGACCTCTTCTCCGGCCTCGACCGGAGGGACCTGCAGTCTCTCGCCAACTCCTTCAAGGAAGTGAAGTTCTCCGCGGGCGAGGAAATCGTCGGCGAGGACAAGGGCGGCGTCGGCTTCTTCATCATCGAGGACGGCGTGGCGTCCGTGAGCGTCCGGGGCGACGAGAGGGCGCAGCTGAAGGCAGGCGACCACTTCGGCGAGATCGCGCTCATCGACGAGGGGGCGCGCACGGCGACGGTCACCGCGGCGACCGACGTGCATTGCTACGGCCTCACCAGCTGGGCCTTCCGGCCGCTCGTCGAGCACAACCCGACGATCGCCTGGAAGCTCCTGCGCATCATGGCCAGGCGCCTCCGCGAAGCGCAGAGCTAGGGCCGATCGCGCGGCCTACACTCGGGGCCGTGGCATCGGAGGCGCGGAAGACCGTCACCGTTGTCTTCTGTGACGTAGCCGGCTCGACCGGACTTGGCGAGCAGCTCGACGCGGAAGCGCTCCGGCGCGTGCTCGCTTCCTGGTTCGGCGAGGCAAGCACGGCCCTCGAGAGCCACGGCGGCGTTGTCGAGAAGTTCATCGGCGACGCGGTCATGGCGGTCTTCGGCATCCCCCAGGCGCACGAGGACGACGCGCTGCGGGCACTGCGCGCGGCCTTCGATCTCCAGGCGCGGATCGAGCGACTGAACGCAACGCTGCAGCACGACCTCGGAGTCGCCCTGGAGACGCGGATCGGCATCAACACGGGGGAAGTGGTCACCGGTACGGACGAGCGGCTCGTGACCGGTGACGCGGTCACCGTCGCCGCCCGGCTCGAGCAGGAGGCCCAGCCGGGCGAGATCCTCATCGGCGACGCGACGTACGAACTGGCCCGCGAGGCAGTCGAGGTCGAGACCCGCCTCGTCTCGCTGCGCGGGAAGGCCGAGCCGGCGGCCGCCCATCGGCTCCTCCGCGTGAACGAGGACGCCGTCGCGATCGCGAGACGCCTGGATACGCCGCTTGTCGGGCGGGCGGACGAGCTCGAGGAGCTGTGCGACGCGTATCGCGGCATCGTCGCCGAGCGCGCGTGCCAGCTCGTCACGGTGCTCGGACCGCCGGGGATCGGCAAGTCGCGCCTAGCCACCGAGCTCGCAGCGCGCGTGGCGCCGGAGGCGACGGCGCTCTTCGGCCGCTGCCTCGCGTACGGCGAGTCCGCGACGTACTGGCCGCTCGTCGAGATTCTGCGCTCGGCAGCCGACCGCGAGTCGAAGACGCAGATCGTCGAGCTGCTCCGCGGCGCGCAGGATGCCGAGCTGGTCGCCGACCGCCTTGGAGCAGCGGTGGGCTCGGGGGAGGCCGGCGCCGCCGCGAGCGAGGAGATCTTCTGGGCCGTCCGCCGTCTGTTGGAGCACCTCGCCCGCGACCGACCGCTCGTGCTCAGCGTCGAGGACATCCACTGGGCTGCTCCCACGTTCCTCGACCTGCTGGAGTACCTGGCCGGCTGGACGACGGACGCCCCGGTGCTGCTCGTCTGCCTCGCCCGTCCAGAGTTGCTCGACGCCCGCCCGTCGTGGCCCGCAGTCGGCCGGACGCTCCAGCTCGAACCGCTGACCAACGAAGACTCGCTCGCGATTCTCGAGCAGCTCGGCAACGGCCGCCTCCAGGGCGAGACGCGCGATCGGATTGTCGAGCGCGCCGGGGGAAACCCGTTGTTCGTCGAGCAGCTGCTCGCAATTGCCGCCGAGGGCGAGGAGCGCGTCCCGGCGACGATCCAGGCCGTGCTCGCTGAGCGGCTCGACCGGCTCCCGCTCGACGAGCGGGCGGTCCTTGAGCGAGCCTCGGTCGTGGGTCGGGACTTCTGGCGCGGCGCGGTCGCCGAGCTCTTGCCACCCGACGAGCTACCGGCGCTCGGCTCGTCGCTCCTCGCCCTCGCCCGCAAGGGTTTCGTGCAGCCGGAGCGCTCCGCGTTCCCGGGCGAGGACGCGCTCCGCTTCCACCATGCGCTGATTCGCGAGGCGGCTTACAGCGGGATCGCGAAGTCGCTACGAAGCGAGCTGCACGAGCGGGCTGGCCGTTGGCTCGCCGCCAAGGATCGGGAACTCGAGCAGGAGCACGACGAGATCATCGGCTACCACCTCGAGCAGGCCTATCGATACCGCGCCGCGGTTGGACCCGAGGATGCGACGGCGCGCCGGCTCGCCACCGAGGCGGCCGAGCTCCTCGCTGGGGCAGGCAGGGCCGCGGAGAGGCGCGCCGACGTGCAGGCAGCCGTCGATCTCTTCGCGCGGGCTCGTGCTCTACTCCCGGCCGATGATCCATTGTGGCTCGAGCTGGCGCCGGAGCTCGCGGTTGCGTTCCGTGCGGCGGGCGATCTGGATCGCGCGGGCGTGGTTCTTGGCGAGGCGCTAGCTGCGGCGGAGCGCGCCGGCGAAAGACGCCTCCATGCTCGGGCGCGCCTGGCGCATCTCGAACTGGTCACAGCGCGGCCGGAGGCGGACACCGAGGCCATGAGACGAGAGGCGAACGACCTGAAGGCGGTTTTCGCGGCAGCGAGCGACGACGAAGGGCTGGCGCTGACGTGGAACGTGCTCGCGCAGATCGCGTGGCTGGAGGCGCAGGCGCAGGAGACAACCGCGGCGCTCGAGCGCGCGATCTCGCATAGCCGGCGCGTCGGTGCGCGCACCCAGGAGCTCCACGCCCTGGAGATGATGATCATGACGCTTTCGCACGGGCCCACGCCGGTCCGGGAAGGAATGCTCCGCCTCGAGGCGTTCCGTCGGGAGGCACGCGGCGCACCGCTGGTCGAGGCGGGCGCCGAGCGCACCCTCGGGCGCTTACTCGCGATGGACCGACGCTTCGACGAGGCCCGGGAACACATGAACCGGGGCATCGAAGTCTTGCGAGAGCTTGGTCTCGATGCCTTCGCCGCCGCAACGGTGCAGGGAGAGGCCTACGTCGAGGCGCTGGCGGGGAACGCCGCGGCAGCGGAGGGCGCGCTCAGATCGTCGTACCAGCGTCTCGAGGAGCTCGGCGAGCACAGCTTCGGGTCGACGACTGCGGCAGTCCTCGCCCAGGTGCTCTTCGAACGAGACGAGCTCGACGAGGCGGAGCGATTCACGCGCCTCGCCGAGGATGCCGCGGCGCCTCGCGACATCAGTTCGCAAGGGCACCTGCGTGCCGTGCGCGCCCGGATCCTCGCTCGCCGAGGAGCACTCGAACGGGCCGAGCGACTGGCACGGGAGGCGGTCGACATCGTCCGGGAGTCCGACTTCGTCGACGTCAAGACCTCGGCCCTGCTTGCCCTGGCGGAGGTGCTATGGCAGCAAGGGCGCGACGAGGAGGCGGCTGCCGCAGCAGACAACGCGCTCGCGCTTCTGGACGCCAAGGGGAATCGGGCGCTAGCCGGTCGCGTGCGCGACGTCATCGCCGAGCTGGCGGCCGAGCGCGACTAGCGCCTCCGGCGCGCGATTCGGCCCGCCGACCAGCTCGTGAAGCTCGCCGCCGGGTAGCTCGCGAAGCAGCACTCGGCCGCCGAAGACCGCACAGCGGATGCGCTCCTCGCGGCACATCCGGAGCGCCTCTGCCGGCGCCTTTCCCTCCAGCGTGGTCGCGTCGACCGTCCCCTCCCCGGTGACCACGAGGTCAGATCGGCGGGCCCGCTCGCGGAAGCCGATCCGCTGGAGCACGAACGGCCCGCCCGGCACGAGCTCGGCGCCGAGGGCGGCGAGCGCCGCTCCGAGGCCGCCGGCGGCGCCCGCTCCCGGCAGGGATGCGAACGGCTTCAGTGCGGCCATGACGTCGAGCCTGCGGGCGAGCTCCCCGACCTGATCGGGTGTCGCGCCCTTCTGCGGACCGTAGAGTCGCGCCGCGTCCGGGAGTGTCGTCCGGACGTCGTGCAACACTGTTGCCTGTGCTGACAACGAGTCGATTACTTCGCGAACTCCTGCTCCTCCATCGACGGTCGCGCTACCGCCCAGGCAGACGATCAACGCTCGCGGTCGCGTGGCTTCGGCTGCGCGAATCAGCTCGCCGAGCCCGCGGCTCGTTGCGCGAATGGGGTCACGCTCGCTCGGTCGGAGGCGGCGCAAACCGATCGCCTCTGCCGACTCGACGACGGCCGTCCCGTCCGGAAGGCAAAGCCACCGCGCGTCGATCGGCCGCCCGAGCGCATCGGAGACCCGCGCCGTCCGCCAGTGACCCCCCAGCGCGGCCGCGAGCACCTCCGCGGTGCCGTCGCCGCCGTCCGCAATCGGCAGCTCGTCGGCCTCGACGTTCGCCTCGCCGAGCCCGGCCGCCAGCGCGGCCGCCGCCTCCGGGGCCCCGAGCACGCCCTTGAGCGCGGCCGGCGCCGCCAACACCCGTCGCAGCGATCGATGCGACCGCACGCCGCCCGACCGCAAATCGGCTACCGCCGGGAGAGCAGGCGTATGGGCGATGCCCGCTTCTCGCGCTTCCGAGCGGCCTCCGCCCGTTCGCGCGTCTCCTCGTCCTCGATCACCTGGTCGGCGTCTCGCTCGCCCTCCTCCTCCATGCGGCGGAGCATCGCGAACGAGAGGCCCTCCCGCGCGAGGAAGAGCAAGCCGATGCCGACTCCGACCGACGCCTCGATCGCCTGCAGGCCGATGCCGAAGGCGAAGCCCTTGGCGTAGCTGACGCCGTACTGGACGAGTGGCAGCGCGACCGCCGCCTGCACGAGACCGAAGTTGCCCGGCCAGAGCGGGAAGATCGTCGCCACGTTCATCAACACGAGGACGAGGCCCGCAGCGGGGAGCGGCGCGTGGATGTCGAATGCGCGCATGGCCGTGTAGACGGCGAAGAGCTGGCAGAGCCACCCAAGGCACTGGAAGAGGATCGCCACCGTCGCGGCAACCGGCTCGTGCATCACCCCGAGGCCGTAGCGGGCCATGGTCACGAGCCGCTTGATCGGCCCCGCCTCGTCGAGCATCGATCGCTGATGCCGGCGAGCCGAGACCAGTGCGAAGCCGAAGAGCACGCCGCCGACGGTGGCGACGAACACGAGGCTCGTGATCGCCCAGTCCGGGATCTTCGCGGTCGCGAACACGTACGCGATCAGCAAGAGCGTCGGGATCAGGTCGAAGACGCGGTGGGCGAAGACGGTGCCGACGAGCGTGGCCCAGGCGCCGCCTCGGCCGGGCAGCCGGCGCGTGAGCACGCCGACACGGGCGAGCTCGCCGGCCCGCGCCGGTAGCACCGCGTTCGCGAACAGCCCGACGCAGAATGCCGAGAAGACGAGCGGCAGGCCCGGTCGCGGAGCGGGCATGGCCTGCTTGATCACGGTGTTCCAGGCCAGCGAGCGAGCGACGACCGACAGGAGGTTGAACGCGATCGCCACGACGACCCACCACCAGGCGACGACGGTGAACGCGTCTCCCACCTGGTGCCAGTCGGGCCCGCGCCACCACAGCAGGAGGCCGGCCCCGACGAAGATCGGAACCACGACTGCCGCTCTCGCCCAACCCGAGTGCGGAATGCCCGGCTTCATGCCGCGGTCGCGGACGCCGGCGTCCGTCCGGCGAGGAGGTCGTAGATCTCGGCGAGTCGCGCCGCGATCGCGTCCCACGAGTAGCGCTCCTGCGCGAGGGTCCGGGCCGCGATACCGAGCGCCCGCCGCCGGGGCTCGTCCTCCACGAGCTCGACGACGGCCTGGGCGAGCGCTTCCACGTTCTCGGGCGGCACGGCGAACGCCACGTTCGGGGTCATGACCTCTCGATACCCAGGAATGTCCGACGCTACAACAGGCGTCGCGCACGCGAACGCGCGCGTGAGCACCATGCCGAAGCTCTCGCCGCCGAGTGACGGCGCAACCAGCGCCTTCGCACGCAGGAGCTCCGCCGTCAGCTCCTCCTGCGGCAGGAAGCCGAGCACGTCGATGCCGTCGTCGTCGATGCGAAGCCGCGAGATCAGGAGCCGGACGGCGAGTGGGTCGGCGCCGATCAGCCGCAGCCGCAACCCGCTTCGCCGCCGGATCTCGGGCCACGCCCGCAGCAGTACGTGGAGTCCCTTGCGCGGTTCATGGCGACCGGCGAAGACGATCTGCTCTTCCCGGTCGTCCGGGTTGGCCTCGGGAGGGATGAGCACGCCGTTGGGGATGATCTCGTACTCGCCGGGGAGCCACGCTTGCGCGGTGGCCGCCGCGCGCTCGGACACCGCGATGCGATAGTCGATCCGGTCGAGCAGGTTCCCCCAGAGCGGCATGCCGATCCGCATCCAACCGAGCTCTCCGGACGCATGCCAGGTCGCGACGATCGGCGAGCGGGCGAATGCGAGGACGCCAACGTTGATGACCGGCGTCATCGGCTCGTGGACGTGGAGCACGTCGAACCGCTCCCGTTCCAGCACGCGGCGGATGCGGAAGACGGCGCTGGGACTGAGCACGATGTTCGGCAGGGACGAGTTCGCAGGGACGATCACCGACCGGCCCACCGGAATGACGTCCGGGGGCGGCGCGCCGTGACGCCCGAGGCGGGGGTGGAGCACGCGCGTGAAGCTCCCGGGCGGATCGTTGCCCATGATCGTTCGGGTCTCGACGCCCAGGCTGGTCAGCGCCGCGGCCTGGAGCTCCGCGTGCTCGACGACGGCGCCCCAGAACGACCACGAGTACGGCACAACGATGCCCACCTTCATCTGTTCGAGCCTATCGTCCGAGGGAACTCGGCCGGGCGCAGGGGGCCTAGACTGGCCCTGACGTGAGCGCAAGGATCACTCGCAAGAGCATGATCGACTTCCTGGCGACCGAGATCGGACCGCGGACCGCGGGATCGCCGGCGGCGGGCCGCGCGGCGGAGGCGATCGCCGAGGCGCTGCGAGCGATCGGCCTCACCCCCCGGATGCAGGAGTTCCCGCTGCTGGGCTACGAGGCCGACGAGCCGGAGCTCGAGGTCGCCGGCGAGCGCTTGAGCGCGGGCCCGTGCGTCTACGCGCACCCGACGCCAGACGAGGGCGTCGCCGGCCGGATCCGGAAGATCGGCGAGCAACCGCGCGACTTCGGCAACGGGAAGCCCGCCCCCGCGTTCGCCGTCGAGGACGAGAACGGCCGCGAGCTCGGGCGCATCTACGCGAATCCGGTCTACGGCGAGGCGATTCCGTTCCTCTCATTGCAGCACCTCCAGATAACGGTCGGTCCGACGGTGTACGTCTCCGTCGACGACGGGGAGCGCCTCGTCGCCCTCGAAGGGGCGCCGGCGCGGCTCGTCGTCCGCGGCCGGTTCGTGCCCGGGCTCCAGGAACGAAACGTGCTTGCCGAGCTCGCCGGCAGCTCCGACGAGACGGTCGTCGTCTCTGCCCACTACGACTCCGTCTGGCGGGGCGCCGGGGCGATCGACAACGCGAGCGGCGTCGAGTCGCTACTCCGGATCGCCGAGGCGCTGACCGGCGGCGACCACCCGCGGACGCTGCTCTTCATCGCGTTCGGTGCCGAGGAGCCCGGTCTCGTCGGCTCGCGCTACTTCGTCCACGAGGCGAAGCTGCGCGGCGAGCTCGATCGGATCGTCGGCGTCGTTAACCTCGACTGCGTGGCCCACGGCGAGCCACTCGAGCTGATGGTCGGCCCGGACGAGCTGCGCGGGCGGGCACTCGAGCACATCGCCCGCCTCGGCCTCGACCAGCGCTACCGCCTGGAGATCACCACGCCGGGACCCGGAACCGACCACTACTGGTTCGCGCAGGAGGGCATTCCGGCGGTCTCCGTCCTGCACTTCCCGTATCCCGAGTACCACCTGCCGAAGGACGTCCCGGAGCTCGCCGACGAGCGCAAGCTCGCCGACGCCACAGAGCTCGCCCATGCGCTCGTGGAAAGCCAGTTGGCGCGACCAGTCGTGCGTGGATAGGAGCATCGGAGGCCGGCTCGGCCGGCCGTAGGTACGTCGCGCGAAGTCGCGTCTGTCGTCTAAGAATGGGAGAATGGGGGAAACATGGTTTCCCCCATAGGATTGGCGGAGCTGCATACGCACCTCGTCGGCTCGTTGGCCTCGGAGATCCTCTGGACGCTGGCCCATGAGCAGGGAATCGCTCTGCCCGTGAAGGACTACTGGGAGTTCGACCGGCTCGTGACCGTCGCCGACCCGCGCGGCGTGCGCGACCTCGACGCGCTGGATCAGATCTACCACTGGACGGAGCTGATCCAGTCGAGCCCGCTCGCGGTCGAGGTCTCCGTGCACGCGGCAATCGGCGGCGCCTACCGCTCGCAAGGCATCACCACGCTCGAGCTGCGCTTCAATCCGATGAAGCGGAACCGCGGGGGCGAGCGCGATCTCGACCACATCATCCTGGCCGCCGTTCGCGGCCTGGATCGCGCGAGCCTCGAGTACCCGCAGGTGCGGGCAGGCCTGATCCTGATGATGGACCGGACCTTCACGCGGAGGCAGAACGAGGTCATCGTCGAGAAGGCAGTTCGCTGGTCGACGCGCGGGATCGTCGGCGTCGACATCGCGGGCCCGCGTCCAGGAGGGGAGCGCTACCGCTACGGCGGCCTCGCACCGCTCGTCGACGAGGCGCGGGCCGCCGGCCTGGGTATCACCATCCACGTCGGTGAGGAAGGCGGCGAGCAGGGGATCGCCGAGATCGCCGAGGTGCTGGAGACGCTCCGGCCCGACCGGATCGGACACGGCATTCTCGCGGCGCGAGATCCCGCGCTTATGGACGCCCTCGCCGAGTCCGAAGTCGTGCTCGAGGTGTGCCCCACCTCCAATCTGCTCACGCGCGCGCTCGCAGACGAGCCGGCCGTGCGCGACACGCTTCGCGCGTTCAGCAACCACGGCGTCCGCTTCACGATCGCCACCGACGGCCCCGAGATGATGCGAACCCACCTGCGAGACGAGCTAGACCTGCTGCTCCGAATCGGCGCGCTCGACCGGGCGGAACTCGACGAGGCCAACCGGCGCGCACACGCCGCCAGCTTCATCGCGGAGCGCCGAGCCGCCTCGGCGGTCGAGTAGCCGACGCACGCGGATCGCTTTCCTTGTAACTATTCCGACGCTTTCGGCGCTAACCGCACCGAAAGTACGGCGTTAAAAGCAGGTGAAAGGTTGGCGCGAATGGGGGCAGGTGACGATTAACACCTCTCATCGAGTGAAAAGACCTCTCCAGCTACGATCGGACTACGAGGCAAAGAGGCAAGGCGAGCAGGGAAGCTCGCCGGGAAGGACGGCACATGATCAAGGCCAGTCGCTTCGCGATTCTAGGTAGCGTCGCCGCGCTCGCCCTCCTCGCCGCAGGCTGCGGCGGCGGCGGAGGAAGCTCAAGCAGCAGCACGTCGTCCACGTCGGGCGGCGGGGGGAAGAAGGGCGGCACGCTCAACACGGTCGCGAACGCAGCTCCTTCCGGCTCCCCCGATCCGCAGATCAACTACACGCTGCAGGAGTGGCAGCTCCTGATCATGACGCACGACGGGCTCGTCGCCTTCAAGCGCGTCGGCGGCCCGGACGGGTTCAAGCTCGTGCCCGATCTTGCGACCTCGATCCCGGCGCCGACCGACGGCGGCAAGACCTACAAGTTCACGCTGCGGAAGGGGATCAAGTTCTCGGACGGCTCGACCCTGGATCCGCAGGACGTCCTTTCCACCTTCGAGCGCCTGTTCAAGATCAAGCAGAGCCCGAACGCCGGCACCTGGTACGCCGGCATCGTCGGTGCCGACGCATGCCTGAAGAAGCCGGAGACGTGCGACTTGTCCAAGGGGGTCGTCATCGACAAGGCGGCGAACACCGTCACATTCCACCTGTCGAAGGCGGATCCGGAATTCCTGGACCAGCTCGCGGTGCCGTTCGCGTTCATCCTGCCGAGCTCGACGCCGGACAAGGAGGTGCAGATCCCGCCGGCGGGCACCGGGCCGTACAAGTGGGCGACGTACAACCCGAACAGCCAGATCAAGCTCGTCCGGAACCCCAACTTCAAGGTCTGGTCGGCGGATGCGCAGCCGGCAGGCAACCCCGACGTGATCGTGCAGAAGTTCGGCCTCAGCACCGAGGCGGAAGTGACCGCCGTGGAGAACGGCCAGGCGGACTGGATGTTCGACCCTCCACCGTCCGACCGCCTCACCGAGATGAGCACGAAGTACACGAGCCAGGTGCACATCAACCCGCTGACCGCCGTCTGGTACTACGCGATGAACGTCCGCATCCCGCCGTTCAACAACCTGAAGGCGCGGCAGGCGGTCAACTACGCGGTCGACCACGACGCGCTCGTGAAGATCTACGGCGGACCGAAGCTCGCGACGCCGACCTGCCAGATCCTGCCGCCGAACTTCCCCGGATACGAGCCCTACTGCCCCTACACGAAGAACCCCGGCAGCGGCAAGTGGACGGCCCCCGACATGGCAAAGGCCCAGCAGCTCATGAACGAGTCGGGCCAGAAGGGGCAGAGCGTCGACGTGATCACGGACACGATCGAGCAGGACAAGGCCCACGGCGAGTATTTCGTCGGCCTGCTCAACAAGCTCGGCTTCAAGGCGAAGCTGAAGGCGCTCTCGCCCGACCTCCAGTACCCGTACGTCCAGAACTCGAAGAACAAGCCCCAGTTCTCGTGGAGCAGCTGGTACCAGGACTACCCGGCGGCGTCGGACTTCATCAACATCCTGCTGGGCTGTGGCTCGTACCACCCGAACTCGAACGCGAGTCCGAATATCTCCGAGTACTGCGTGAAATCGACCCAGGACAAGATCGATCAGGCGCTGAACACGCAGGTCACGAGCCAGACGAAGGCGAACCAGCAGTGGGCCCAGATCGACAAGATCCTGGTCAACCAGGCCGTCTGGGTGCCGATGTTCAACCCGAAGTACCTCGACTTCGTGTCGAAGCGGGTGACCGGTTACCAGTTCAGCCCGCAGTGGTACTTCCTGCTTGACCAGGCGTCCGTGGCAGGTTAGGAAGGGTAGGAGGCGCGAACCGAGACGAGACCGGCCGGCTGACAGGAGCGCGCGGTGGCGGAATTCGCATACGAGCCCGAGCCCGAGCTATCGCTCGGGCCGGGCGAACGAGCGGAGGCCGTCGCGGGCCAGAGCCCGTGGCGCCTCGCCGCTCGCCGTCTGTGGCGAAACCGTGTGGCGATGGCAGGCCTCGTCCTGTTCCTTCTCATCGTCCTCGTCAGCTTCCTCGCGCCCGTCTACGCGAACCACATCGCGCATACCGACGCCCTCCAGCCGAACGTCAACGGGACGACGGTCGTCAACGGCAAGACCGTCGAGGTCATCCAGCAGGGCGGCGGCCCGCTCGGCCTCGGAGAGAATCCGATTGGCCCCACCTGGCAGACGAACTACTTCATCGGCGCCGACCAGAACGGTCGTGATGTTGCGGCGCGCGTCCTCTACGGCGGGCGCTCGTCGCTTCTGATCGGCATCGGATCGGCCCTCATCGCCTGCCTCATCGCGACGATCATCGGGCTCATCGCCGGCTTCTTCCGGGGCCTCACCGACTCCGCGCTCTCGCGGCTCATGGATCTCATCTGGGCGTTTCCCGTCTACCTGCTCGCGATCACGCTCTCCACGGTGCTGCTGACGACCAACGGCCTTCAGTGGGGCCCGATCCACCTCGACGCCTCGAGCCTGTGGATCCCGACGATCATCATCGGGGTCATCTATGTCCCCTACGTGATGCGACCGGTTCGGGGTCAGGTGCTGTCGGTGCGCGAGAAGGAGTTCGTCGACGCGGCCATCGCCCAGGGAGCGTCGAACTGGCGACTCGTCTTCAGCGAGATCCTGCCGAACATCATCACGGCGGTGATCGTGCTGCTGCCGCTGATGATCGCGACGACGATCCTCACGGAGGCCGCCCTCTCGTACCTGTCGATCGGCGTGCAGCCGCCGAACGCGAGCTGGGGCACGATCATCCAGGACGGGCAGGCACTCCTGTACACGCGGCCGTGGGTCGCGATCGCGCCGGGGATCATGATCGTGCTGACCGTCCTGTCCCTGAACCTGCTCGGTGACGGCGTGCGCGACGCGCTCGACCCCCGGGCGAAGGTCCGGCTGCGGAAGTAGCGATGGCGACGTTCATCATCCGGCGACTGACCTGGGCGGTGATCGTCACGCTCGTGATCACGATCCTTGTCTTCCTGCTCTTCTTCAAGACGCCGGGGATCGACCCGGCCAGGCAGATGGCCGGGAGGAACCCCGACCCGCAGACGATCGCCGCAATCAAGCACGAGTTCGGGCTCGACCGTTCGCTGCCCGTTCAGTACGCGCTGATGATGAAGCGCATGTTCATCTCGCGCGACCTGATCTCGTACCAGTACCACAACAAGGTGATTCCCCAGCTCGTCGACGCCGCGCCCGTGACGTTCTCGCTCGTCCTCGGGGCGTCGATTCTCTGGATCGTCGGCGCCATCGTCATCGGCGTCGCCGCCGCCGTCCTCCGCGGGACGATCTTCGATCCGCTGCTGATGGTCATCTCGCTGATCGGCATCTCGATTCCAGTCTTCTGGCTCGGCGAGGTGGCCAACCTCATTACCCAGGACCGCCTTCACGACTCGGTCTTCTCCTGGGTGCCGCCACTCGGCTACGTGCCGCTGACGCAGGACCCCTGGCAGTGGTTCCTCCACCTCGTCATTCCCTGGTTCGTCCTCTCCGTGCTCTACATCGGCTTCTACGCGCGCGTTCTGCGTGCGAACCTGATCGAGACCGAGGGCGAGGACTACGTCCGCACCGCGCGCGCGAAGGGAATCTCGGAAGAGCGCGTGATGTTCCGGCACACGCTCAGGACATCGCTGATCACCTTTGTCAGCCTCTTCGGCCTGGACTTCGGCATCCTCGTGGCGGGGAGCACGCTGCTCGTCGAGGTCGTGTTCAACCTCCACGGGATCGGGTACCTGACGTACAACTCGCTGACCCGGCTGGACCTGCCGGTGATCATGGCCACCGTCATCTACGGCGCCATCTTCATCGTGTTCGCGAACGCGATCGTCGACATCCTGTACGCACGCCTCGACCCGAGGGTCCGCCCCACCTAAGCTTTCGTCGATGGCCCTGCTCGAGGTCAAGGACCTCCACGTCAGCTTTCGCACCGAGGACGGCGTCGTCAAGGCGGTCGACGGCGTCTCGCTAACGGTCGATGAGGGCGAGGTGCTCGGCATCGTCGGCGAGTCCGGCTCGGGCAAGAGCGTGACGATGATGTCGGTCATGCGGCTGATCAGAGATCCGAACGCCATGTTCCAGGGCGAGGTGCTCTACAAAGGCCGTGATCTCATGAAGCTGTCGAGCCGTCAGATGCGCGACGTGCGCGGCGCGGAGATCGCGATGATCTTCCAGGACCCGCTCTCGTCCCTGAATCCCGTTTATCAGATCGGGTGGCAGATCGAGGAGCAGATCAACGCCCACGAGGACCTCTCGAAGGGGCAGGCGCGCCGGCGGGCGATCGAGCTTCTCGGCGCCGTCGGCATCCCGAAGCCCGAGACGCGCGTCGACGACTACCCGCATCAGTTCTCCGGCGGCATGCGCCAGCGGGTGATGATCGCGATGGCGCTGTCCTGCAACCCCGACCTCCTGATCGCCGACGAGCCGACGACCGCGCTCGACGTCACCATCCAGGCGCAGATTCTCGAGCTCATCGCCCACCTCAAGGACGAGTTCCGCTCGGCTGTCGTCATGATCACCCACGATATGGGCGTCGTCGCCGACATCGCCGATCGCGTGCAGGTGATGTACGCCGGTCGCGTCGTCGAGCAGGGCGACAAGCGACAGGTCTTCTACGACCCGCAGCACCCGTACACCTGGGGGCTGCTCGGCTCGATCGCGCGGCTCGACCGCGCGCGGGCCCGCCGGCTGACGGCGATCAAGGGTCAGCCGCCCTCGCTGATTTCGCTGCCGCGCGGGTGCAACTTCGCCCCGCGCTGCCCGCAGGTCTTTAGCCGCTGCACCGCCGAGGATCCCGCGCTCGAGGACCGCGTCGGCGAGGGCCACCGCGACGCCTGCTTCCTGCCGGTGGACGCCAAGCGGGAACGCCGCGACGCGACCATCCATCCGGAGCTCGTCGAGTCGCGGTGAGCACGACCGAGTCCACGACCGAGCGTACGAACGAAAACGGCGCGCTCCTGTCCGTGGAGCACCTGCGGAAGTACTTCCCGATCAAGAAGGGGATCTTCATCCAGAAAGAGGTCGAGCGCGTGCACGCGGTCGACGACGTCACCGTCGACGTCAAGCCGGGAGAGACTATGGGCCTCGTCGGGGAGTCCGGCTGCGGCAAGACGACGCTCGGGCGCTGCATCGTCCGCCTCTACGACCTCACGGACGGCCGCATCCTCTTCGGGGGACAGGACATCTCGCAGCTGACGCGCAAGCAGCTGCGCCCGCTGCGGCGCGAGCTGCAGATCATCTTCCAGGACCCCTACTCGTCGCTGAACCCGCGCAAGCGCGTCGGGCAGATCATCGGCGCACCGCTCCGGATCCACGACATCGGCGACTCGAAGGAGATCACCAAGCGCGTCCAGGAGCTGCTCGAGGTCGTCGGCTTGAACCCGGAGCACTACAACCGCTACCCGCACGAGTTCTCCGGCGGCCAGCGGCAGCGGATCGGCGTCGCCCGGGCGCTCGCCCTGCGTCCGAAGCTGATCGTGGCGGATGAGCCCGTGTCTGCACTCGACGTGTCCATTCAGGCACAGGTCCTGAACCTGCTCGAGGACCTGCAGGAGGACTTCGGGCTCACGTACATCTTCATCGCGCACGACCTCGGCGTCGTCCGGCACGTCTCCGACCGGATCGCGGTCATGTACCTCGGGAAGATCGTCGAGCTGTCGCCCGCCGAGGAGCTCTACGTCCGCCCGATCCACCCGTACACGGAGGCGCTGCTGTCGGCGGTGCCGATCCCCGACCCCGACGAGTCGGATCGGCGCGAGCGGATCGTCCTGGAGGGCGACGTGCCGAGCCCGATCCATCCGCCGCCCGCCTGCCGCTTCCACCCGCGCTGCCGCTACGCCACCGAGGTCTGCCATGAGATCGAACCTCCGCTCGTCGATTACGGCGGCGGGCACCTCGCCGCCTGCCACCACCCGCTGAACGTGGACAAGGAGACGCTGGAGCACGTGCGCGTCTCCGACCACCACACGCCGGCCGAGGCCGACGAGCAGGCAGTTCCGGTGGATCCGGCCACCTAGAGCCACGCGGCGGCTTATTAGTACACTCTGGACTAGACCAGAGTGGAATATAAGCGTGCCAAACCTGCCGTCCCGATCCGCCTGCTGTCGGCAAACGACGCCGCAGTACTCGGGCTGCTCGCCGACCGGGAGATCTCGGGCTACGAGCTCGACAAGCTGATCCGGAACACGGTCGGCTTCTTCTGGACGCCTGTGAAGAGCCATGTCTATACGACCCTGGCGCGGCTGGTCGAGGCCGGCTATGCATCGGCGCGTGGGGTCGAGCAGACGACGCGACCGGACAAGCGCCTCTACCGGATCACGCCTGCCGGCGAGGCTGCGCTTCGCCGCTGGCTCGACGAGTCGCCGCTCGAGCCGGCGCGCTTCAAGAACAGCTTCCTGCTCAAGGTCTTCCTCGGCCGGCACATGGATGGCGACGCGCTGGTCCGCCACATCGAGGAGGGGCGCGCGGACGTCCAGGAGGAGCTGTCGCAGCTCGAGGCGATCGAGCGCGACGCTGACCCCGCACGCGACCTCTACGGCTGGCTCGCGCTCACGTACGGCCTGGAGCGCGACCGTGCCACGATCCGGTGGGCCGACGAGGCGCTGCGCGCCCTGCGGGAACGCGGAGGTCGCTCGTGAGGCGCCGCGTGACGTGTCTGCTCTTGCTCGCCATTGCATGCGGGGTCGGGCCCGGCGCCGTCCAGAGCCGACCCGGCCTCGCCGAACGAAGCAAGCCGAAGCCGCTGCGCCTGCGCGAGCATTGCGTGAGGAAGAGCGATCACGCGCGCGTCGTCCGGTTCCGCGCCACCGATCGGGCCCGGCTGATCGGGGTCATGGTCGGGAAGGGCCTCGTCGGAATCGCGGTCGGTCACGAGCACCGGGCCGACCTCTGCAACTGGCTGCCGTTCGCACGCGTGCTCGCTCGGCGGGGCTTTCGCGTGCTCGCGTTCGACTCCCGGAACGCCGGTTCCTCCGCCCCCGTCAACACCTCGCACGCGGACTGGCTCGATCTCGACTTCGCCGGTGCGGCGGCCGCCCTCCGCAAGGCCGGCGCACGGAAGATCGTGCTCGGCGGAGCGTCGCTCGGCGCCGCCGCGGCACTTACGGCGGCGAGTCGCGGCGAGGGCGCTCCCGCGGCGGTCTTCAGCCTCTCGGCACCCGCGGTCTGGACCGCGCGCCTCGACGGCCAGAGCGCCGTCCAGCTCCTGAAGGTCCCGGTGCTCTTCATCGCCGCCGAGCTCGACGTCGATTTCGCCGGAGACGCGCGACTGCTGTACGACCACGCCCGCGTGACCGACAAGCAGCTGCTGATCGTCCCCGGCGGCAGGCACGGAACCGACATGCTGCGCGGCGCCGCGGGAGCCACTGCACGCGAAGCGCTACTGACCTTCGTCGGGCGGTTCGCGCAGCCCTAGAAGCGGACGTACCGCCGCACGATCGCGGCCAGCTCGGCGGGCTGCTGCTCCTCGACAACGCCGTTCGCATCGTCGCGGCCCGTCGAGTGGAGGATGCGGCCGTCGCCGAGCCAGAAGGCGATGTGCGTCGCCGTCTCCTCGCCGTAGGTGACGAGGTCGCCGCGCCGCAGGTCGCCCGGGCCGACCGGCTCGCCCGCCAGCTCCTGCTGGTCGGCGTCGCGCGGGACGACGCGGCCGACCCGCCGGTAGGCCATGTGCACGAGCCCGGAGCAGTCGATCCCCAGCTCAGTCATGCCGCCCCACTCGTAGCGCGTCCCCAGGTAGGCCCGCGCCTCGTCGACCGGATCGGCTCCGCGCGCGGACCCCGGCCAGGCGGCGGGAGCCGTGTCCGTCGGCTCGGCAAGCGCCTCGCGCCGGACCCACCCGGGATAGTCGTAGGCCGTCGCGATTCGCGCCCACGCGCCGTGCGCCGCCTCGAGCGTGACCGGCTCGCCGCCGAGCAGCTGCGTGACCTGCTCGGCGTCGTCGCGCGGCTCGGCACGAACGGCCGCGACGTCGACGGCGCAGTACGCGCGCTCGCTCACCCGACGGCCGGCTCCGCCTCGGGCTCGGCGCCGGTCTCCGTCTGAACGTGCGTCGGCTGGAGCTTTCCGTCGCGGATCTGCTCCGCCCAGTGGCACGCGGCGATGTGACCGGGCGCGATCTCCCGGAGCGGCGGCTCCTCGTCGCGGCAGAGCGTCGGCTGCACGTACGGGCAGCGCGTGTGGAACCGGCAGGCCGGCGGCGGGTGAAGCGAGCTCGGCAGGTCGCCGGCAAGGAGGATCGTCTCGCGCTGCTCCTCGACCTCCGGGTCGGGAATCGGGGCAGCGGATAGAAGCGAGATCGTGTACGGGTGGAGCGGGTGCTGGTACAGCTCCTCCGCAGGTGAGACCTCGACGATCTTGCCGAGGTACATGACCGCGATCCGATCCGAGATGTGGCGCACCACGGCGAGGTCGTGCGCGATGAACACGTACGTGAGGTTGAAGTCGTCCTGGAGGGACTCGAGGAGGTTGATGATCTGCGCCTGGATGGACACGTCGAGCGCGGACACTGGCTCGTCACACACGACCAGCTTCGGCCGCAGGGCGAGCGCCCGCGCCACGCCGATTCGCTGACGCTGGCCGCCCGAGAACTCGTGCGGGAAGCGGTTGTAGTGCTCCGGCGAGAGCCCGACCTTGCCGAGGAGGTCCTGAACGTCCCGCTTACGGCTCTCGCGGTCGCCGATCCGGTGGATGCGGAGCGGGTCGCTGACGATGGTTCCCACCCGCTTGCGGGGATTGAGGCTCGCGAAGGGGTCCTGGAAGATCATCTGCATCTCGCGCCGCAGCGGGCGGAGCTGGCGCTGGCGAAGGCGCGCGATCGAGCGGCCTTCGAAGAAGATGTCGCCGCCGGTGGGCTCGAGCAGCCGCACGATGCAGCGGCCGAGCGTGGACTTCCCGCACCCGGATTCGCCTACGAGCCCGAGGGTCTCGCCCTCGTTGACGGTCAGCGTGACGCCGTCCACAGCGTGCACACGGTCCGTCTCGCGAGCCAGCGCTCCGCGCCGGACCGGGAAATGCTTCTCGACCTCCTTCAGCTCGAGGAGCGGGGTGCCGTTGGGGGTCGTCACGCGGCGCGCTCGCCGGAGATCGTGGCCACGCGAAGGACGCGCTTTTCGTCGACCGACAGCCAGCAGCGGTCGAGATGGTCCGGGTTCTCGATCCGGTCGGCGAGCGGGGGCTCCTCGAAGCAGCGGTCGAACGCGTGCGGACAGCGCGGCCTGAACGCGCAGCCCCGTGGCAACCTGATCAGCGACGGCGGCAGGCCGCTGATCGAGTAGAGCTTCTCGGGCTTCGGCCGATCGAGGCGCGGGATGGAGCCCAGCAGCCCCCAGGTATACGGCATCTGCGGGTCGTAGAAGATTCCGCGCTTGTCGCTCCGCTCGACGACGCGCCCTGCGTACATGACGAGGATGTCCTGCGCGATGTTGGCGACAACTCCGAGGTCGTGCGTGATCAGGATCAGCGCCATCTTGCGTTCCTCGACGAGCGAGCGCAGGAGCTCGATGATCTGCGCCTGGATGGTGACGTCGAGCGCCGTCGTCGGCTCGTCGGCGATCAGGAGCTGTGGTGCGCAGGCGAGCGCCATCGCAATCATCGCCCGCTGGCGCATACCGCCGGAGAACTGGTGCGGGTAGTCCTCTGCGCGTTGCGCGGCGTTGGGGATTCCCACGCGGCGGAGGAGCTCGACCGCCCGGCGCTTCGCGAGGCGCCTGCGCGTACCCTCGTGCGTGACGATCGACTCGACGATCTGGTCACCGACCCGGTGGACCGGGTTCAGCGACGTCATCGGGTCCTGAAAGATCATCGCGATCTCGCGGCCGCGGTAGCCACGCAACTGCGGCTCGGACATCGGCAGGAGATCGGCGCCGCGATAGCGGACCTCGCCGTCGAACCGCGCGTTCTTGTCCCGCGTGAGGCCGAGCACGGTCATGGCAGTGACGCTCTTCCCGGAGCCGGACTCCCCGACGATGCCGAGCACGCGGCCCTCGTTCAGCTCGAAGTCGACGCCGTCCACGGCACGCACGATTCCATCCTCCGTCGCGAAGCGAACCTTGAGGCCGCGGACCTCGAGCAGCGGCTCGGCGCTCACGTGGGCCGGATCCTTGGATCGAGGAAGGCGTACAGCACGTCGATGATCGCGCTGAAGAGGACGATGAAGAAGGCGCCGTAGAGCGTGACCCCCATGATCGGCGGCAGGTCGAGATCCCCCACCGACTCGGCCGCGTACTGCCCGACGCCGTGCAGGTCGAAGACCGTCTCCGTGAGGATCGCGCCGCCGCCGAGCACGGCCGCGAAGTCGAGCCCGAACAGGGTCACGATCGGGATCATGCTGTTGCGGAGGACGTGCTTCCGCATGACGGTCTTCGGGCTCAGCCCCTTGGCCTTCGCCGTGCGGACATAGTCCTCGTTGATGGTGTCGAGGATGTTCGAACGCAGCACGCGGCCGTAGAAGCCGATGAAAAGGACCGCGAGCACGAACCAGGGCAGGATCAGGTGATACGCCCACTGCACCGGGCTCTGCGTCAGCGGCACGTATTCGCCGTCCGGGAACCAGCTGTTCTTCTCGGCGAGGAAGTAGCGAGAGACGATGCCGAGCCAGAAGACGGGCATCGAGATCCCGATCAGGGCCAGGATCGTGATGCCGCGGTCGGATAAACCCCCGGCGGTCACGGCGGCGATCGTTCCGACGATGATCCCGAAGGTCAGCCAGATGATCCCGGCGCCGATCGCGAGCGAGAACGTCGCCGGCATGCCCCGCTTGATTTGCTGCACGACGTCCGTCTGGTTCTGGAACGAGCGCAGGACGTCGTACTGGCCGTGAGGCCCGGGCAGGACCCCGGTCACGGCCTTCTTCATCATCTCGTAGTACTGGACGTAGAACGGCCGGTCGAAGCCCCACTTATGGCGGATGTTGATCACGTTCTGGCGGGTTGGGTTCTTGCCCGCCATACGCGACGCAGGGTCGCCGCCGGGGACGACGATGAAGATGACGAAGACGAGGACGCTGACGAGGAAAAGCACGAGCACCATTCCGAGCAGGCGGCGGAGGATGAACGCGGTCACGTGTCGGCCCCGTGCTCGTGCGCGGCCACCGAAACCTTGACCTTCGCGCGCGGGTCGAGCGCGTCTCGGAGTCCATCGCCGAAGACGTTCAGCGAGAGCACGGTGAGCACAATCGCGACCCCGGGAACGATCGTAAGCCACGGCGCGGTGACGATCCGATCCTGGCCTTCCGAGATCAGCACTCCCCATGAAGCGTTCGGCGGCTGGACGCCCGCGCCGAGGAACGACAGCCCTGCCTCGGTCAGGATGTTCGTGGCGATGATCAGCGTGAAGAAGACGAGGGCCGTGGACGCCACGTTCGGGAGCAGCTCGAGGAACATGACCCGCAGCGGCCCAGCACCGAGGCCGCGTGAGGCTTCGACGAACTCCTTCTCCCTGAGCGAGAGAATTTGGCCTCGGAGCGGCCGGCCGATGTACGGGATCAGCACGACCGAGATCACGAACGTCGGAATCCAGAGGCTGCCCGCGGCGACGTTGATCCCGAAGTGGTGGAAGCCGTTGATCGTCAGCGCGCTGCCGAGGGCGATCGCGAGCAGCAGCACCGGGAAGGCCCAGATCAGGTCGAAGAGCCTGGCAGCGATCCAGTCGATCCAGCCGCCGTAGTAGCCGGCCAGCAGGGCCAGGGTGAGCGCGAAGAGCGTGCAGATCAGCGCGGAGCCGATGCCGACCTTCAAGGACGTCACACCACCGTAGAGCAGGCGGACGGCGACGTCACGCCCGTTCTGGTCGGCGCCGAGGAGGAAGCGTCCGCCCGCGTGCCACCACGTCGGACCGAGGATCTTGACCCCACCGGCGTTCGGCACGAGCTCGCCGGACTTGCCGACGTGGAAGCCACCGCCGGAGAGCACCTGCCGCGGCTTTCCGCTCACGATCACGGTCTCGGCCAGATGGGTGGCGTTCGGCCCGGTATGCGCGACGTATCTCGCGTAGAGCGGCGCAAGCGAGCAGCAGATGACGATCAGGAAGAAGAGGCCGAGAAACGCGAGCGCGACGTAGTTGCGGCGCAAGCGTCGCCAGGCCAGGTACCAGGGGCTCCGCCCCTCGATCGCCGCCTCGTGTTCCTCGGCCGCTAGGGCCGAGGCGGTGTCCAGCGAGGGCGAGTAATCGGTTGCTGGCTCGGTCATCGCCCGCCGGGAGCGAGTCTATCGGAGGCTCTCAGCGAGCAAGAGCGCCGGGAAGGCGCTCTTGCTCGCTGTTGGATTACGAATCCCTGCCTTACTTCGAACGCACCGTCGAGTAATCGAACTCGTAGATCGGGTGGATCACGACGGAGCTCATGTTGACCTTGGCACCGAAGAACTGTGGGAACAATCGGTTGACCCACGGCGCCCATGAGGCGTTCTGCATCACGAGCTTGTCGACCTGGGCCCACTGCTTGTTCACCTTCGCTGACAGCGGCAGCTTGTTGAGCCGCTCGATCATGCGATTGATCTTCCCCACGTTGGTCTCTGAGTAGTTGTTGTTGTTCTGCGCCGTGATCCGGTTGCCGTTCAGGAGGACGTCGAACCAGTCGGACGGGTGCGGATAGTCCTCGAGCCATCGCGCCCAGCCGATGTCCCGGTCAGGGGTCGAGGCGTTCCCGATCGTCGTGTAGTAGGTGGCACGCGGGAGGATCTTGATCGTGGTCTTGAAGCCGATCGACTCGAGCGTGCTGGCCATCAGCGTCACGGCCTGCTGCGAGTCCGTCACGGCGCGACCCCAGACGGTGATGTGCGCGCCGTTGACACCGGCCTGCCGCACTAGTTGGCGAGCCTTCGCGAGATTCGGGCCCTTGTACAGGCTGAGCTTCTTGTACTGCGGGTAGTTCGGCGGCAAGACCTGCTGCGTCGGCCTCCCGAGCCCGCCATAGACCGCGCGGATCATGGCTGTCCGGTTCATCGCGTACTCGACCGCTTGCCGTGCCTTCAGCTTCTTGAAGACCGGGCTGCGGTTGTTCATCCAGAAGTAGTACGTGTTGGCCTGCTGCGCCAGCTTCAGGCGCTTGCCATAGCGCCTCGTGATCGCGCCGATGCGGTCGGGCGGGATTGCCGCGTTCGTGTAGTCGGCCTGGCCGTTGATCACTTGCTGCGTCGCGGCATTGGCGTCGCCGATCAGCTTGACGGTGATCTTGTCCGGGCCCGGCCTCGGGACGAACCGCGTCGGCTTGAAGTACTTGTTGCGGACGAGGGTGAAGCCCTGGTTCGGCGTGTAGTTGATGATGTGGTACGGGCCGATGGACGGCAGGTTCTTCGTGGACTGGTCCGCCGCCGGGGTTCCGGCAGGGACCGGCACCGTGAACTGGAGGGCCAGCGTCGAGAGGAAATCGCCGCGGGGCGTGGTGAGCTTGAACGTCACCGTCCGCTTGGCGTTGTTCGCGATGATGCCTCCGATGTGACCCGAGCAACTATGAAGGCACCTGTCTGCATACGCCGATGCTCCGACGATGGCCTTGTAGAAGCCGACGCCCTGCGAGGTCGCTGGGTAGAGGCGCTCGATCGTGTAGCGGAAATCGCTTGCCTTCAGCGGCTTTCCGTTCGAGTACCTCAGGCCGGGGCGAAGCTTGAAGATGTACGTCTTCCCGTTGCTCGAGATCCTCGGCATGGACACGGCGAGACCGGGCACCAGCTTGCTGCCGCCGTGCGCCTTGTCCTTGTGCGCGTACGTCACCAGCGTGTCGAACGCCGCAAATTCGATGCCGGCGCTCTGCGCTGTGTACGCCTGCGCAGGATCGAGATAGTCAATCGTGTCGAGCACGACCCGCAGGTTCGTGAAGTTCTTCTGGCTCGCCGCCGACGACGATTTCGCACCCACACCAACCGATGCCGCGATCAGCGCTAAGCCAACCGCCAGCGACAGAACGCCGAGGATGCGTTCCGTCCGTTGCCTACGTCTCATAGCCTCGCACCTCCTGTTATGCAAACACCCCTCCCTGCGCGCGACATCTTCGCATGCATCCGGCCCGGGCGAAAGTCCGATTTCGGGGGACATACTCACGATCGGTTCACCCCCGCCAGCGAGTCGATGCCGAGCGGGCTCGGCACGTAGCCGCGGACTGTCTGCTGAACTCCCACCGGCTGCGGGGTCGTCGCGAGGGGCACGCCCGGGAGCAGCCGCATGATCTCGCGATTCGCACGGCGGTAGAGCGCCGCCCGACGCGCCGGATCCGGCTCGGCCTGCGCGCGGGCGAGCATGCGCTGGAGAGCCGGGCTGCGGAAGCCGAACGGGGTCAACGTGTCGCCGAAGATCGATTCGAGGAACGCCCCTGCGTCCGCGTAGTCGCCGATCCAGCCCATGAGGAAGAGCTCCGCTCCGCCGCCGCGCACGCGACGTACGTAGTCAGGAAGCCACGGCAGCGGCCGGAGGAGCACCCGGAATCCGGCGCGGTCGAGGCTTGCAGCGAGGCCGCGCGCGACGGCCGGCGCGTCGGGGAGGTACGGCCTCCAGACGCCGGTCGGGTACCAGAGCTCGACGCGCACCGGCGGCGTGAGGTTTGCCTTCCGGAGGAGCGCCCTCGACCGGCCGGGGTCGTAGGGGTACCGCCGGACGGCAGCGGCGTAGCCGGCGAGCGTCGGCGGGGTGAATTCGTGCGAGACCGCCGCATCGGTGCCGTACGACCGCCGGAGGACGGCGGCGCGATCGAGCCCGTAGGCGAGTGCCCGCCGCACGAGCGGGCTTCGAAATGGCGCGAAGACCTGATTGATACCCAGGTAGCCGACGTCGAACGGCGGACGCCAGACGACGCGAGCGCCCGGACCGCGAACAGCATCGACCGCGGTCTGCTTGTAGAGGTCCTCGATGTCGACGGTGCCGTCACGGAGCGCGTCGAGCCGTTCCCGCGGATCGTCGAGTTGCCGGAAGACGAGCCGTGGCATACGCGCCTGCTGACCCCAGTACGAGGGGTTGCGGACGAGCACGACCTCCTTGCCGGACGTCCAAGACTCGAGCCGGAAGGGACCCGTCCCGGTGGGGTGGTCGATGCCGTACGAGCCGCGCGCGACGAAGTTCCCATTCGCGTCGACTACGCCGTCGTCGGCCCGGTAACGGCGCAGCGCCCTGGGGCTCGCGATCGTGAACGAGGGGAGCGCGAGCGCCGCGGGAAGCGCGCCGAAGGGCCGGTTCAGCGTGACGCGCACTACCTGCGGGCCGACTGCGCGGCACGCGCGGTAGAGGCTCGTCTCGGGCCTGGTGCGAAAGCCGCCGAAGATCTCGCGCCAGTAGTAGGTCACGTCCGGGTCCTGCAGCTCGCGCGCGAAGCCGTACCAGCGGTTGAAGTTGAAGCAGACCGCGGGCGCGTCGAACGACGTGCCGTCCTGGAAGCGGACGCCGCGCCGGAGGACGAAGGTCCAGACCTTGCCGTTTCCGGAAGGACGCCAGCGAAGCGCTAGCTTCGGCACCACGCGGGTGCTCCCGGGCGCGAGCGCGGTCAGCCCCTCGAAGATCTGCGCGACGATGCGGAGCGACTCCTGGTCGGACGCGAGCGCCCCGTCGATCACGACGGGGTCGGAAATCGTCCCGACGACGAGCGCGTCAGCCGGCCGCGCCGGGCCCGAGCCGCCGCTGCAGCCGGCAAGCAGCAGTAGCGCCCCCACTGCGATTACAAGGCGAGCGACCCGCACCAGCCAAATCCTCTAGAAGTGGCCCCGGTCTTTCTGCCGGAGGCGGGCCTGGCCCGCCGTAGGCGCAGCACGGGCAGCGTGTCTAGCCGGTAAGAAGGGGTCTCATAGGGGAAACCTGGTTTCCCCTATGACGGCCGACTAGGCCGGCCCGACGCGCTGCAAGTCGCGGATCGCCGAAAGGCGTGCGAGCGCCTGCGCCTCGAGCTGGCGGACGCGCTCCCGCGTCAGCTCGAGCTCGTGCCCGATCGCCTCGAGCGTCCACGGCTCGCCCTCGAAGCCGAACCGCAGCTCGAGGATCCGCCGCTCGCGCTCCGGCAGCGCGTCCAGCGCCCGCCGAACGCCCTGGCGGCGAAGCGACTCCTCGGCCTCGTCGAACGGGTCGGCCGCCTCGCGGTCGGCGAAGAGGTCGCCGAGCTCGCCCTCGTCGTCGGCGCCGACCGTCTGGTTCAGCGAGACGGACGCCTGGGCGGCGCCGAGCGCCTCGTCCACGTGCTGGATCGGCAGGCCGGTCGCCTCGGCGAGCTCGTCCTTCGTGGCGTCGCGGCCGAGCTCGACCTCGAGCCGGCGTGCGGCGCGCGACAGCTTCTGCTGGCGCTCGACCACGTGTACGGGCACGCGGATCGTGCGCGCGTGGTTGGCGACGGCGCGCTGCACCGACTGCCGGATCCACCAGGTCGCATAGGTGGAGAACTTGTACCCCCGGCGCCAGTCGAACTTCTCGACGGCGCGATTGAGCCCGAGCGTCCCCTCCTGGATCAGGTCCAGGAACGGCACGCCGAGCCCGCGGTAGCCCTTGGCGATCGACACGACGAGACGGAGGTTCGACTCGATCATCCGCCGCTTTGCCAGCGGATCGCCCTTCTCGATGCGCTTCGCGAGCGTGACCTCTTCGGCGGCCGTCAGCAGCTTGTGGCGGCCCACGTCGGCGAGGAAGAGCTGCAGGCTGTCCGCTGCCCCGGTAAGCGCCTCTGCCGGGTCGTACGCCGGCTCGGCGGGCGCCTGCGGCCGCGGCTGCTGCTCCGGCTCGACGCCCTGCGGCGCGCCGATGTCGAGGCCCAGCGCCTCGAGCTCGCGCGCCAGCTGCTCGACCTCTTCCTCGTTGAGGTCGTGCTCGATCGCAAACGCCTCCAGCTCGGTCGGCTCGATGAAGCCGCGCTCCTCGGCGCCCTCGACCAGCGAGCGCGCCTGCTCGGTCTCGAGAAGCTCGTTCAGCTGCTGATGGGTCAAGTCGGTGTCAACTCCCTCTGTCGTTTCGCTCGGGCGCTCGGTTCGAATTCTCCGGGCTTCGTGGTCTCGTGGTCGTTTCGCTTTCGTCAAACCTTTCGCACTGTAGGACGAAATTCCTCGGATTTCCAGGGGGAACCTGCCCGGGAACCGGACTCCCACTCACTAGAACGCGGTGGAAAGTCGCAGTATTCCGCGCAGGCAAATCTGGACTGCCGGAGGCGCCCCGTACCCTTGAGACGGTCGACCCACGGTAAAGGTTAGCCCGTTCAGCGCGCGGACGCGCAGGCTGTCACCCCTGTGCGGCCGCCTCGGCCTCCTCGCGCGGCTTGTTCGCCCACTCCTCGTCGAAGTCGACGCGCCACTTCCCGGACTCCGGATCCCGCTCGAGCTTCAGCTTGGCGCTGAAGGAGCGACCGGAGCGCCCGCGAAAGCCGTTGACCGGCTTCTCGGTGCGGCGGTTCTCCATCAACTCCTTCGCCACGGACGGCGGCAGCGACTTCCCGGCCTTCTGCTTCCAGATCACGAATCCGCAGCCGGGGTCGTCCTTCGACCAGCACGAGTAGCCGCGCCGGTTCTCGATCACGGGACGCCCGCAGATCGGGCACGGACCGAGGTTCGCGCGCTCGACCTGGACCCCCTTGAGCTTGTCGAGCTCGGCGACCGTGTCGGTCGTGAAGCGGACAATGTCCGACATGAAGCGCGGGCGCGAGTCCTCGCCGCGCTCGATGCGGCCGAGGCGGTGCTCCCAGTCGCCCGTCAGCTCGGGGGAGGTGAGCGGATGGTCGCCCAGCAGGCGAATCACCTGAATCCCCTTCTCCGTCGCCCGAAGCGCGCGGCCCTCTCGCTCGAGGTAGCCGACGTCGATCAGCCGCTCGATGATCGCGGCGCGCGTCGCCGGCGTGCCGATCCCCGAGTCCTTCATCGCCTCGCGCAGCTCGGCGTCCTCGATGTCCTTTCCGGCGGTCTCCATGGCCGCGAGCAAGGAGGCGTCGGAGAAGCGCCGCGGCGGCTGGGTCTCCTTGCGTAGCGCCTCGATTTCGCGCGTCTCCACGGCCTCGCCCTGCTCGAGGCGCGGAAGCTCCTGGTCGCCACCGGAGTCGTCCTCATCCCCCTGCTTCTTGCCGTTGACGGCCTCGCCGTAGACCGCCCGCCAACCGGCCTCGAGGAGCACCCGCCCGCTCGTCCGGAAGATCCGCTCCTCGACCGTCGTCTCGATCCGCGTGCGCTCGTACACCGCATCCGGGTGGAAGACGGCGAGGAAGCGGCGCGCGACCAGGTCGTAGACCCGCCGCTCGTCCTCGCCCATCCGGGACGTGTCATGCTCGTCGCGGGTCGGGATGATCGCGTGGTGGTCGGTGACCTTCGCGTCGTTGACGACACGCGCGAGCGGCAGCTTGTCCAGGCTCGTGATGTACTTCGCCGCCCGGGCGTACTCCGCGTTCCGGCCGAGAAGGGCGGCGGTCGGCTTGAGCTCCGGAATCAGGTCGCCCGAGAGGAAGCGTGAGTTCGTGCGCGGATACGTGATCGCCTTGTGCTCCTCGTAGAGCGCCTGCGCCGCCCGCAGCGTGCGCCGCGCTGAGAACCCGTAGAGGGTGTTCGCGTTCCGCTGGAGCGACGTCAGGTCGTACAGGAGCTGCGGCCGCTCGCGCTCCTCCTTCTTCTCCAGCTTGGTGACGGTGCCCGGCCGCTCGCGGCAGGCGCTGACGATCTCCTCCGCCTCCTGCTCAGGTAGGCGCTTGCCGCCGAGATAGCGCCCGCGGTAGAGGCGCTCGCCGGTCGCGGCGAACAGCGCGTCGACGAGCCAGTACGGCTCAGGCTTGAAATCCCGGATCTCCTCCTCGCGACGAGCGACGAGCGCGAGCGTCGGCGTCTGGACGCGGCCGAGCGAGACCGCGCCGTCGAACGCGGAGCGGAGCCGGATCGAGGCCGCCCGCGTCGCGTTCATGCCCACGAGCCAGTCCGCCTCCGACCGGGAGCGAGCCGCCTCCTCGAGCGGCTCCATCTCCTCGCCGGGACGAAGGTGCCCGAAGGCTTCCTGGATCGCCGACTTCGTCATCGAGTTCAACCAGAGGCGGCGCACCGGCTTCTTCGCGCCCGTGGCCTCGTAGAGGTAGGCGAAGATCAGCTCGCCTTCGCGGCCGGCGTCACATGCGTTGACGATCAGGTCGACCTCGTCGCGCTTGAGGAGCTTCCGTAGGACGTCGAGCTGCTTCTTCGACTTCGAGTCCCGCGGCTTGAGCCGGAACGCGTCGGGCACGATCGGCAGATCCGCCATCCGCCACTTCTTCAGCCGCTCGTGGTACTCCTCCGGCTGGGCGAGCTCGACGAGGTGCCCGACGGCCCACGCGACGATGTACTCGTCCGACTCGAGATAGCCGCCGTCGGCCTTGCTGAACTTGCCCGGCAAGGCACCGGCGAGGTCGCGTCCGACGGACGGTTTTTCGGCAATGATCAGTGTCTTGGCCATCAATTCACCATAGCTCAGCTCTCGCGGGCTTCCGTCGGCGCACTCCGGGCAGCGCAGATCGTGAAGACTTCGGCGCCGATGGATGTGCGTTTCTACTACTTCGTCGGGATCGTCAGCTGGCCAGCGAGGCTGCTGTACCGTCTGCAGGCGAGGGGGCTCCAGAACCTGCCGCCGACCGGCGGGTTCGTGCTCGCCTCGAACCACATCTCGGCGCTCGACCCCTGGGCGCTCGGCTATCCGCTGTGGCCGCGGCGCCGGCTGCGATGGATGGCGAAGGTCGAGCTGTTCCGGCGATGGTGGATGCGCACGATGCTCGAGGCAGGAGGTGCCTTCCCGGTTCGTCGCGGGGAGAGCGACCAGCGGGCGATCATGAAGGCTGTCGAGGTGCTCCGTGAGGGCGACGTGCTCGTGATGTTTCCGGAGGGCACGAGGCGGCGGGAAGGCCGGACGACGCCGCAGCCACATACGGGCGCCGCACGGCTCGCCCTTGCCGCGCACGTCCCGCTCGTCCCGGCCGCACTCGCCGGCACCACTCGGCTGTGGCGGCTCGAGCGCTGGCGCGTCGCCTACGGACGGCCCGTCGCGATGGAAGACCTGGTCGGCCTCGGCCACCGGCGTGCGGCGGAGATCGCGACCGAACGGCTGATGGAGGAAATCGCGATCCTGGAGGACAGCATCGAATGAAGTCTCACGGGGGACAGCTCGTCCGGGGAGGGCAATGCCCTCTCCCGACGACCTTGACTGCCTATGTAGACGCAGTTCCCGATGTCGCGTCAGCTTGGAGCGACCGAACCGAAGGCGACAGGAGCTGGGCTGCGCGCGGCAAAGCCGCGCTCCGCCGATTACAAGACCTCCTTCGTTGGCTTGGATCGAGGCGGGCCATCTCGCCGGAGTCCAGGTGAGACCCCTGCTCGCCATCGACGGCGATTCCCTCGCGCACCGCGCGTACCACGCGCTCCCGAAGACGATCCGGCGCGCCAAAGGCCGCCCCGGCGGAGCCATCTACGGCTTCACCACGATGCTGCTGCGGCTCTGGGACGCCGAACAGCCGCGCGCGGTTCTCGTCGCGTGGGACACGCTCGAAGTGCCCACGTACCGGCACGAGGCGTTCGACGCGTACCAGTCCGGTCGCGAGTTCGACGCCGAGCTGCTCGAGCAGCTGGCGCTGCTCCCCGAGGTGGTGCGCGCGCTCGGCTTCGCGGTTGCGAAGGCGGCCGGATACGAGGCGGACGATCTTCTCGCCGCCGCCGTCAAGGCCGAGGAGAAACGCGGTGGGACGGTGCTCGTCGCCACGTCTGACCGAGACGCGTTCCAGCTGGCGAGCGAGCAGACGACGCTGCTGATGCCGATCAAGGGCGTCTCGCAGCTTGCCCGCGTCGGCCCCGCCGAGGTCCGCGAGCGCTACGGCGTCGAGCCGCAGCAGGTGCCGGATTTCATCGCGCTTCGCGGGGATCCCTCGGACAAGCTTCCCGGCGCCCCCGGCGTCGGACCGAAGACCGCCGCCGACGTGTTGCGGCAGTACGGGTCGCTCGACGCGGCGCTCGAGGCCGGCCGCTTCGGCTCGTTGCAGGAGGAACTTCGTCTGTATCGACGAATTGCGACGCTCGACGCCTCCGCCCCCCTCCCTCCCGTCGATGATCACTCTCCGACGTGGGCGGAGGCGTCCTCGTTCGTCCGCGAGCTGGGCCTGAACCGGCTCGCCGACATGCTCGGCGAGAGGGCCGGCACGCCGCAGGAGCCCGGCCGCTGAGGCCCGTCGGTAGCCCGGAGCTGGCGCGCCTGCACCCGACCGGCGCGCACCCTGAGTCGCAGCAGCGGCTCGCCGTGCTGCTGGACACGTTCGCGGACGTCGAACCCGGCCGCGCAGCGACGGTGGCCGAGATCGAGCGGGCGCACCTGCCCGAGCACGTGGAGCGGATTCGGTCGATTCGGCAGGAGACGTGGCTCGACCCCGACACGGTGTGCACCGCAACGAGCTACGACGCCGCGCTGCTCGCCGCCGGGACGACGATCGCCGCGGTCGAACGAGACGCCTTCGCCCTCGTCCGGCCGCCCGGCCACCACGCCCTCGCCGGCCGCGCGATGGGGTTCTGCCTGTTCAACAACGCCGCCGTCGCCGCGCGCTTCGCGCAGTCGGAGCTCGGACTCGATCGAGTCGCGATCCTCGACTGGGACGTCCATCACGGCAACGGCACGGAGGCGATCTTCTGGGGCGACCCGACGGTGCTCTACGTGTCCCTGCACCAGTGGCCGTTCTACCCCGGCACCGGCGGGCCCGACGACCAGGAGGAGACGACCCTCAACATCCCGCTGCCGGCTGGCGCGTGCGACGACCAGTACTTCGAGGCGTTCGCCGACGTCGTCGAGCCGGCGGTTTCGCGGTTCTCGCCTGACCTGCTGCTCGTCTCCGCCGGCTTCGACGCGCACGTCGACGACCCGCTGGCGTCGATGCGCCTGACTGTGGACGGGTTCCGGGAGCTGGCAGCCCGCTGCCGCTCGCTGGCGCCGCGGACGGCGGCAGTCCTGGAGGGCGGCTACAACCTCGACACGCTTCCCGGGCTGGTCTCGGCGGCGCTCGAAGGCTTCTCGGCGACGTAATTTTCGACGTCGAACGTGCCGCTGACTACACTCGCTGAAGGGTGCGTGATCGGCATGGCATCGAGGCGGAACGGCTCGTTCGCGAGTTCAAGAACGGCCCGCGCGCGGTCGACGAGATCGACCTGTTCGTCGCCCCGGGCGAGATCTTCGGCTTCCTCGGCCCCAACGGCGCCGGCAAGTCGACGACCGTCCACATGCTCACGACGCTGCTGCCGCCGACCGCCGGAACGGCGCGGGTCGCGGGCTACGACGTCGTGAGGGAGGGCCCGAAGGTACGGGCGGCCATCGGCGCCGCCCTCCAGGAGGCGGCGCTCGACCAGTTCCTGACCGGGCGCGAGCACCTGAACCTGCAAGCCTCGCTGCACGGGCTCTCGCGTGCCGACAAGAAGCGCCGCGCGGAGGAGCTCCTCGAGCGGGTCGGCCTGACGCTGGCCGCAGACCGGAAGGTGAAGGGGTACTCGGGCGGGATGAAGCGGCGGCTCGACCTCGCGCTCGCGCTCGTCCACCAGCCGCAGATCCTCTTCCTCGACGAGCCGACCACCGGCCTCGACGTCCAGAGCCGGAGCGCCCTGTGGGTGGAGGTGGGCAGGCTGGCGAAGGAGGAGGGCGTCACCGTCTTCCTCACGACGCAGTACCTGGAGGAGGCGGACGTCCTCGCGGACCGGCTGGCGATCATCCACCGCGGCCGCATCGTCGCCGAGGGCACACCCGCAGCCCTCAAGGCCGAAATAGGCCGGCCGACCGTCGAGGTGATCCCCGCCGACCCGGCGCAACGAGAGGCCGTTGCGCGCACGCTCGAGCTCTTCGGGACCCCGACGACGGGCGCCCCGGGCGCCGTCGCGGTTCGCGTGGAGCGTGAGAGCGATCTCTCGGACATCGTCCGCGCCCTCGACGCCGAGGATCTGCATTCCGCACACGTGCAGCTGCATGCGCCCAGCCTCGACGACGTCTTTTTAGCGAAGACCGGACGGTCGCTCGAGGGCGCGGCGGAGGAGGCGGAGCAGGCGGTCACCGCTTGAGCCTCCTCGCCGGGCAGGTGGCGACGATTGCAGGCCGCTCCGTCCAGCGCACGTTCCGGCAGCCGGCGGTGATGATCGCGAACGTGAGCTTTCCGCTCCTGCTGCTCGCCGTGAACTCGAACGGGCTGCGCGCGGCGACGCACCTCCCGGGCTTCCCGACGAACTCGTTCCTCGACTTCTTCCTGCCGTTCAGCTTCATGCAGGGCGCGATCTTCGCCGCCCTCGTCGCCGGCACCGACCTCGGACGGGACATCGACACGGGCTTCCTCAATCGGCTCGCCCTGACCCCGATGCGCGGGGCCGCGCTGCTCTTCGGCCAGCTCGGCGGCGGCCTGGCGCTGGCGGCGATCCAGGCGGCGGTCTACCTGACCGTCGGGCTCGCGTTCGGGGCGCGGTTCGGCTCGGGGCCGATCGGCATCGTCGTCTTTCTCGTGCTCGCGATGACGATCGCCCTCGCCTTCGGCTCGCTCGGACTGGTCATCGCCCTGCGCGCCGGGTCCGGCGAGGGAGTCCAGTCGAGCTTTCCGCTGCTCTTCTTCCTCCTGCTCATCTCGTCGATGAACCTGCCGCGCAACCTCATCTCTGTGGACTGGTTCCGGATCGCGGCGACGCTGAATCCCGTCTCCTACATGATCGAAGGGATGCGCAGCCTGATCATCGAGGGCTGGAACGGCACCGCACTCGGGCTCGGGTTCCTCTTTGCGCTGCTGCTCCTCGCCGGCGGCCTCGGCGCCTCTGCCCTCTCCCTGCGCACGAGGATGGCTCGCACGTGAGCAGCGCCAGCCGGCTCTCGGTCGCGTACGCGGTCGTCTACCGCTACGCGCGCATCCAGATCTCGAACCCGTCGCTGTTCGTCCCCTACCTGCTCTTTCCGCTGATGTCCTTCATGGCCTACGCGGGTGGCCTGTCACGGCTGCGCAGCATCCCCGGCTTCCACTACACGGGCGGGTACACGTCGTTCCAGTTCGTCTTCGTCCTGCTGCAGTCGGCCGCGTTCGGCGGCGTCTTCACGGGTTTCTCCGTTGCGCGCGACTTCGAGTACGGCTTCGCCCGACGCCTGCTGATCGCGGCGCCCAGACGAAGCGGGCTCGTCTTGGGGTACGTGGGCGCTGCTCTCCTGCGCTGGACGATCGTCGCGACGGTGGTGACAGCGGTCGGCCTGGCCGCGAGAATGCACATCGGCGGGAACGGGATCGAAATCGTCGGCCTGTACACGCTCGGGGCCATCGTCAACATCGCATTCACGCTCTGGGCAGCCGGGGTCGCCCTCCGCACTCGCTCGATCCAATCCGGCCCGCTGATGCAGACGCCGGTGTTCCTGCTGCTCTTCCTCGCGCCCGTCTACGTGCCGATTGGCCTCCTCAAGGGCTGGATCCACGCCGCGGCGAGGGCCAACCCGATGACCTACCTGCTCGACGCGGGCCGCGGCTTCATCGCAGGCGAAGACACCCATGTCCTGCTGGCCTTCGCCGCCGGACTCGGGCTCGCGGTGTTGTTCTCGCTCTGGGCGCTCCGCGGCCTGCAGCGCGCCGAGGCTGCCGGCGGCGGCTAGCAGTCGCGGCAGAAGACCCTCGGGAAGGTGACGTCCCAGGCGAGCGCGCCGCCGGGGGCGAGAGACAGCTCGGAGATCTGGAACGTGCCCCGGCCGACGATGGCGCCCGCGACTGTGCAGGGACCCCCAAGCGGTTGTCCCTGGCGGCCGAACCGCGTCGTCACGCAGGCGAACGTGGCCGCCCCGGGCGGCAGCTCGGTCGTGTACACGGGGCCGGTCACGAGGGGCCGGTCGGGATCGCCGGTCTCGAATGCGATGAGCGTGCCGTCGAACTCGTTCGCGAAGTCGACGAGCCCGCGCATCGTCTCCGCCGCCCGGAAAGGCCAGACGGTCACCGGCGGCTGCTCAAACGTGGGCGCGCCGACCGCTCCCTGGACATGCACGGACAGCGGCCCGGTCGCGGCCGCTTGCGCCGGCGGCGACTGCGCTGCGAGCACGGTGGCCCCAACCAGCAGCAGCGCGATCACCGCCCTCCTCACCTGCTCACTCCCCGGTCCAGTTCGGCGGGCGCTTCTCCAGGAACGCGCAGATCCCCTCCTGCGCGTCTCCGGCCAGCGCGTTCGCGGCCATCACCGACTTGGTCAGGTCGTAGGCGCGGTGCTCGTCGAGCTCGACCTGCGCCCAGAAGGCCTCCTTGCCGATCCCGGTGACGAGCGGACTCGACCGCGCGATCGCCGCGACGACCTCCGACACCGCCTCGTCGAGCGCGTCGACCGGCACGACGCGGTTGACGAGCCCGTAGGAGACGGCCGTCTCGGCGTCGATCGGGTCGCCCGTCAGCAGCATCTCGAGCGCCCGCTTCCTACCGACTGCGCGCGAGAGCGGCACCATCGGCGTCGAGCAGAAGAGCCCGATCTTCACGCCGGGCGTGGCGAACCTCGTTCCCTCGGCCGCGACGGCCAGGTCGCACGCAGCCACGAGCTGGCACCCGGCCGCCGTCGCGATGCCGTGCACCTTCGCGATCACCGGCTGCGGGACGCGGTGGATCGTCTCCATCAGCTCCGTGCAGACGTCGAACAGGCGCTGGTAGAAGGGGAGGTCGCGTCCGACCATCTCGGACAGGTCGTGCCCCGCCGAGAACACCGGCCCGGCGCCCTCGAGCACGATCGCGCGCAGCTCGCGGTCCTCGCCGATGCTGCGCAGCGCGGCGATCAGCTCGTTCATGAGCGCGAGGCTGAGCGCGTTCCGCTTCTCGGGCCGGTTGAGCGTGATCCGCGCGGCCGGCGGCTCCTCCGCGATGAGCAGGTGCTCGAAGCCGGTGAGCGCCGTGGCCATCCCGGAGAGCGTACCGCCGCCGTGGGCCTAGCGCCGCACGACGAGCTCGTCGAAGGTGGCGATCCCCGAGGTACTTGTCCACACTCCCTCGACCGCGGAGCGGTGGAGCAGGTTCCGCTGGCTATAGACGGTCGGGACAACCCACGCCTGTTCGGCGACGAATCGGCGATCGGCGTCCCGGTAGCGCCGAAGGCGCTCGTCCCGTGACCGGAGCGAGCCCGCTGCGTCGAGAAGGCGCGTGAACTCGTCGTCGCGTCCGACAGGCAGCGTGTTGACGAACGCGGTAAGCGTGCCTTCCGGATCCGGGTAGTCGGGGCTCCAGCCCCAAACCCAGAAGGAGTCGGGGTCGTGCATGATCCGCAGGTTCGGGCGCCATTCCTGCGTGATCCGGATATCGAGTTCGCTCCACTGTCCCTCCCAGGACGACTCGACCTCCCGCCGAAAATCCACGTCGAAATCGAAGTCCGCGTGGAGAAGGCGGAGCTCCGGGAGGCCCTGTCCACGCGGGTACCCCGCCTCCGCGAGCAGTTCGAGCGCGCGGGACGGATCGTGGGCCGGAGCCAGATCGTGCGAATGGCCCGGGATGGACGGGGGAAGAAAGCCGCCGCGGGCAGCCACGCCGCCTGACTCCTGTACCAGAGGAGACCGCTCCAACCCGTATGCGAGCGCCTGACGGAGCCGCCGATCGTCGAACGGCGGAACGTCCGGAAAGCCGAGATACTCCGTCGACGGCAGCGGGACGGAGCGAGCGATCGTGTCGGGGTGGACCAAGGCGTCAGTCAGGTCCTCACGTCCGGACAGATAGATGTCGAACCGGCCTGCGGCCCAAGCGCCCAGGGCGGCGGCGGATGAGGTCACCTTCTCGATCACCACCTCGCCGACGTTGCCGCGCGCGCCTCGCCACTGTCTGTTGGCCCTCATCACGCTGCGGTCGTCGCCAAGTTTCTCCCGGACGAACGGGCCGTTTCCCACGAGCGCGTCGCCGGCACGCCAGGCGTCTCCCAGCGACTCGACGCGGTGGCGCGGCCAGGGGAAGAACGCGAACTGAGCGAGGAGATACGGGAAGTAGGGGCGCGGCCGATCGAGGCCGAGGCGGAGCGTCACATCGTCGATCGCCTCGGCGGCGACACCCTCGAGAAAGTGCGCGCTCGCGACGCCTTCCTCGCGCATGGCGCGGTAGGTGAAGGTGAAATCCTCGGCCGAGAGCGGTTCTCCATCGCTCCACTTAAGCCGCTCGTGCAGCCGGACCTCGTAGGTGCAGCCGTCGGCCGACACAGCCAGCGACTGCGCGAGGTCGGGCACCACGTCGAACTGCGCGATACGGAGGAGCCCGCGAAACAGATTCGGCCCGAACAGCCATGCGTCGACGTGGTAGTCGTAGCCGGGCACCCAGCCTGAGATGTGGCCCTCCGGCATCGTGAGCCGCTCCGTCGGCTCGTAGCTGACCGGAGCTGAAACGGGCCGCGCAAAGGCCTCAGACCATGCAGCGTTCGCCGCGTCGAATTCGAACGCCAGGTGATGCGCGAGTGCGATCTTGAAGAGCACGTTTCGCGCCTTGCCCGCCTCGCCGAGACGGTCGAGGAACGAGAGAGCGCGCCGGTAGTGCCCGATTGCCTCCTCGTCGGCATAGACGGCTCGTGCCGCGTCCCCGGCTTCGAGGAGATAGCGCGCCGCCTTCCGCGGCTCGTCCGCCTCCGCAAAGTGGCGCGCCAGCAGCCCGTACGCCTCGGACAGCTCTCCCTGGTGCAGGTCCTCGAGCGCGATGCCCACGATGCGGTGCAGCTCGCGCCGGCGATCGTCGAGCAAGCTTTTGTACGCCGCCTCCTGGACGAGCCCGTGGCGAAAGCGGTACTCGGGCGCCGGGCGGCGCCGTTCCTCGACGACGAGGTCAAGCCGCTGCAGGTCCGAAAGCGCCGGTTTCAGCCGGTCGGGCGGCACGATTCGCTCGAGGAGGGGCGCACCGAACGTGCGGCCGACCACGGAGGCAACCGACGCAACCTCTCGGGCATCGGGCGCCAGCCGATCGAGCCGGGCCTGCAACGTCTCCTGGATCGCAACCGGAACGGCCATGCCGTCGCCTCGTTCGAGGGCGTCGCGTGCGGCCTCCTCGACGAACAGCGGGTTGCCTCCCGTGCGTTCGGCAAGTTCGGCGGCAAGGGCCGTCGTCAGCTCACCGCCCGCAGCTGCAGCCGCCAGTCGCGCCCCTTCCTCCGCGTCCAGCGCGCCGAGCTGCAGCTCCCGGAATCGATGGCGGTACAGGCGCCGTGCCGCCTCGCCGAGCTTCCAGGAGGGAAGATCCGGATCGCTGCGGTAGAGAAGGAAAACGACAGCAGACTCCTCTTCTGCGACGGAAAGCAGCTCCTCGCAGAGCTCGAGCGTCGGCTCGTCGGCGAAGTGGAGGTCTTCGAGCACGAGGCAGAGCGGTCGCTCGCGGGCAAGCGCCCGTGCGAGCTCGACGACGGCCTCATGTGTCTGGCGCTGCACGGAGTCGCTCGCGAGATTGCGCAGGCGCTCCTGCGCCTCATCCTCGAGCACGAGCCCTAGCAGCGCAGCGAGGAACGGATAGTACGCGTCCGCGCGGTCGCCGAACCAGGCTGCGAGCTGGGTTCGGAGCTCGAGGCGGACGCGGGCCTCGGGATCGGCCACACCGACGCCGACGAACCCGCGCAGCAACTCGCGGAGCGGGTAGTAGGGAACGTCCTGGGCGTACGAGACCCCCTGCATCCCGAGGAATCGCACTTGCTCGCCCCACCGCTCCCGGGCCTCCGCGGCGAGCCGGCTCTTGCCGATGCCGGGCTCGCCGGTGACGGCGACGATCGACCCGCGACCGGCGGCCGCGTCTTCCAGAACGTCGTCGAGCACGGTCATCTCGGCGTCACGCCCGACCAGCGGAGAGACGCGACGCCGTATTTCGGCGCGATCACCCGTAAGCCGGTAGCCCTCGACCGGCTCGCCCCTTCCTTTCACCTGCAGCGGGCCGAGCGGCTCCAGCTCGAACGCGTCCTCGACCTGTCGCGCCGTCACGGGACCAAGGGCGACGCCGCCGGGGCCGGCGTGCGGTTGGAGCCGCGCCGCGACGTTGACCGTGTCGCCGAGCGCGTTGTACCGCTCGGCCGGCGGCGCCTCGTCGCCGAGGAGGACGACCGGGCCGGTGTTGACGCCGACTCGCGCGGCGAACTCGATGCCGTACGCCTCGCCGAGGTCATGCGCGTAGCCGGCAAGCGCGTTCTGGACAGCTTGACCCGCCCTCACGGCCCGCTCGGCGTCGTCTTCGTGGGCGTTCGGCACACCGAACAGCGCGTAGAGGCCGTCGCCGGTTAGTTGCGCAACGGTGCCGCCGAACCGCTTGACCTCTCGTGCGATTAGCCGAATGACCTCGTCGAAGACGACCTTCGTCCGCTCCGGGCCGAGCTGCTCCCCGATCGCAGTCGAATCCGCAATGTCGACCAGCACGATCGACACGACCCGCCGCTCACCGGCCGCCGTGGCCATGCCTCGATTATGAGGCGGTACGAGGATCAAGTTCGGCAACGAGGCGCCCCAGCGCCCGCACCCGATCGCCGAGCGCTCGCTGCTCACTCTCGTCGACCCACCGGCGGCCGACGCGCGCACCGACCTCGAACGCAGGCTGGCGATGGTCGTCGACACATTCCACCTCCAGCTCGACCGCTGCGTAGTCCGGCGCGGCGGACATAGCCTCCTGCACGACGCGCGCTCGGCCGCGCGCCGTGAACGCGAGGTTGCCCTCGGCGAGAACGGTGAGCGCGACCTCGGGACGCTCGCGTAGGCGGGCCAGCGAGTCGCGCTCCCGGTGAAGGCTGAAGAGGACCCGGCGGTCGTCCGCTCGCACCGGGGCGGAAATGGGGATCGCATGTGGCGCGGGATCGACGGTGCTGAGCACAGCCACCGTTCTGGTCGGCCACTGCGGAAGCGTCGTGCCCTCGGCCCGCTCCACCCGCTCACGTTACCGCCGGCCGGGCGCGCCGCGCCTACGATGCGCCGGTGGAGCCGCCGACCGGAAGCAAGCGGATCAACTGCGTCTGCGGCAAGATCGTCGAGGGCACGGACGACGACGAGCTCTGGGCAAACGCGCAGGAGCACCTCGCCGCCGATCATCCGGAGCTCGTGGGCAAGGTGTCGCGCGAGGACATCCTCGCTCAGGCCGAGGAGATCTAGGCCGTCGTCGCCGGCGCCTCGCCGAGGAGGCGGCGGTGGACGCGCTGCACGGCGGGGCTGGGCGCGGTTCCGAGCTCGTCGCGGAGCATGGTGCGCAGCCGCTCGTAGACGAGGAGGGCCTCGGCGGCGTTCCCGCGCCGTTCGAGCGCCTCCATCAGGATCAGGTGCCCGGTCTCCCGGAAGGGCGCCAGCTCGATCAGCAGCCGCGCGCAATCCGCAGCCTGCGGCAGCGTCGGCCCGCCGAGGCCGAGCCTCGCCGCGGCGACGCACTCGAGTCCCCGGAGCCGCACATCCTCGAGCCGCCTCCGCCACTCGTCCAGCCACGGGCGGTCGTGGCCGTGGAGCAACGGCCGACTGGCAACGTGATAGGCGATGCCGGACGGCCCCCACGCCTCCGCCCACTCACCCTTCGCAACGTGCGACTCGGCCCGGTGGAGCGCGTCCAGCGCCGCGTCGACGTCGACGAAGGCGTTGGCCGGCAGGGCGAGCTCGATCTCGGCTCGTCCCGTCACGCGTTGCGCCCCGACTACATGGCGAAGCTTCGACAGCAGCACACTCAGCCGCGCGGAGTAGTCGGGCCCCGCGTCCTCGCCGTACACCGCCATCAAGACCTCGTCGCGGTCGATGCGGCGGCGGCGGTTGAGCACCAGGTACGCGAGCAGGAGCTGACCCTTCGCGCCGGGTAGCAACTCCTCGACGCGCTGCCCGTCCAGCCTGACTACGAACCGCCCGCAGAGCTGGATTCGCGTCTCGCGCGCCACTGCCGCGAAGCTTAAGAAAGGCGGGCGAAAGGTTCGGGAAAGGCACTGCGCAATGATGAAGCCATGCACGTCGTCTCGGTAAACGTGGGCTCGCCGCGCACGGTGCGGTGGAAGGGACGCGAAGTGACGACCGGCATCTTCAAGGAGCCGGTTGAGGGCAGGATCCCGCTCCGTCGCCTGAATCTCGACGGCGACGGCCAGGCGGACCTCACCGTCCACGGCGGCCCGGAGAAGGCCGTCTATGCCTATCCGCTGGAGCACTACGCGTTCTGGCGCGAGGAGCTCGGACGCGAGCTTCCGTTCGGGAGCTTCGGCGAGAACCTCACGGTGCTGTGGCTGCCGCTCGAGCACGAGGCCGCGGTCGGCGATCGCTTCCGTGTCGGCAGCGTGGAGCTCCGGGTGACGCAGCCTCGGCTGCCTTGCTACAAGCTCGGCATCCGCTTCGGGCGGGAGGACATGGTGAAGCGGTTCCTCGCCAGCGGCCGGACGGGCTACTACCTCGCGGTGGAGGTCGAGGGCGACGTCGGTGCCGGCGACCGGGTCGAGCGCATCGCGCGGCATCCGGCAGGCATCCCGGTGTCCGAGATCACTCGCGTCTATGCGAGCGAGCGCAACGATGTCGCCGCAATCCAGCGTCTCGTGCAGCTCGACGCGCTCCCGGAGGACTGGCGCTCCTACTTCGAGAAGAAGCTCGCCGCGTGACGGCCGCTCAGCCGGCGTGCGCCCCCGCTCCGCTGTAGGCGCGCCCGGCGAGCTGTGAGAGGTACTCGTTCAGGTTGAGCGGGTTCGCCGTCGTGCGCCGCCGCGTCGGCGGATCGCCGCCGACCGGCTGGTAGCCGGCGAAGCTGGACTCGAGGACGCCCTCGCCGCCGGTCAGCCCGGGCACCTGCAGCTGGAGGTCGCGCACGCGCGCGGCAGGAAGGAACGCCTCGACGGTCGACAGCCGCCCATGCAGCGAGGGCGTCTCGACGGTCGCGCCGAGACGCCCGAGCGCGGGCATGACCACCCCGAGCGTGTCCGTCGGGACTTCGAGCGTCACGCGGACGACCGGACCGCAGACCGCAGTCGCGGCCCGCTCGAGCGCCTCCATGAGCACGATCGGCGTCAGCTTCCGGAAGTCCGCCGCCGTGCTGGTCGGCCCTCGCCGCGAGGGAGGCCCGTCGGCGTCGCTGTAGCTGCATCTGGTCATCGTCACGATGCAGTCGGTGACCTGCCAGCCGTAGAGGCCCTCGTGGAGCGTCTGGCCGACATACTCCGCCATGTTCTCGGCGAAGCTCTCGATTGTCTTGTAGACGTAGAGCGGGACTGTGCGGGTGTCGATCGCCAGTCGAAACTCGTTGCCAGAGCCGTCCTCGGCGCGCTCGACCCGCAGTCCGATCGTGGCGTTGAACGGGTTCGAATCCGCGTGGAGGATCTCTACCGCCTCGCCGGTCGCGACCGGAC
>Ga0075423_10000149_pt1 | contig 46369 bp, 47 predicted proteins | sample SoiMethybrSBSTD2_FD_80114 | JGI IMG/M metagenome (GOLD analysis project Ga0075423, IMG submission 80114) | Bulk soil microbial communities from a Populus tree surrounding site in Tennessee, USA - Soil MetaG P. TD hybrid SBSTD2 | ecosystem: Environmental > Terrestrial > Soil > Tree plantation... | reverse complement strand
GCCTTCCGTTCGACGCTCGTGAGCAACCTCGGCTCGCTCCCCGGGGACAGCACCTCTCGCGGGTGCCGATCGAACGTGATCGCCACGGATCTCGCTCCCCGCTCGCGCGCACGCTCGACGACGGTCCGGAGCACCTGCCGGTGACCCAAGTGGACCCCGTCGAAGAATCCGACCGTCGCGATGCGAGGCCCGTCCGGCAGCGGGAGCGTCGCGAGTCCGTGAAAGACGTCCACCGGCGAGCAGCGTACCCCCGCCGTTGCGCTCGCCGGATGCCCGTGGCACCCCCCCTCGGTCGCGATCATGCGATCGGAGGGAACGGTGCCACGACGACGACCAGGGGCGCAGGAAATCCTTCGCATCCCTGCCTGCGCCCACGGCGCCTCGCTCGATCCCGCCGCCACCTCCGTCGCGGTGACGCGAGGTCGCGCGGTCAGCTGAGCCCCGAGCGGATCACATCCACTGCGGCGGCCACGATGATGATCACGCAGGCGAGCGCCCCGAGCGTCAAGCCGATCCGCTGCGCGCTCCAGCGCTGGATCGAGACCTTCGGCGTCGGAGGGGCGAGCGCACGGAACTCGCCGATCAGATCACGCGGATCTTCGTTGACATAGCGCTGGAGCTCGGTCGGGATCGCCATCCCCGTCGCGCATGCGAACGCCTCGCCGATCTCAGCGGGACTGAACCGACGAAGCGCCGCCTCGTAGACGCGGCGGCTATCCGACCGGAGCGCCATCACGAGCATCATGTTCGCGAGGTCGACGGCCTGCCGCCACGGCGAGGGCCGCACCTCCAGGCCGGACACGTCGATCAGCTGCAGCCGCCCGTCGACGACGAGGAGGTTCGCCGGCTTGATGTCGCGGTGGGCGAGTCCGTGGTCCCAGAGCGACCGGACCAAGCCCATCGCCTCGTCGATGATCTCGTCGTCAACCTCCGCGTGCCCGAGCGTCTGCGAGCCCTCGAAGAACTCTGTCGGGAGGAGATACTCGCGGTTCGGGGTGAGCTCAACGACGCCGTAGGTCCTCGCGACCCGGATCCCGTCGTCGTCCAAAAGGCGCAGCGCGTAGTCCTCGTACTCGATCAGGCGGCGGACGTTGCCGAAGGGGGCCTCGTCCTCGAGCTTGCCGTACAGGATCGTGCGGGCGATGCGGTACGACCGGTCGGAGCGCACGTGGCTCGTCGCGAGGATCTTGCCGAAGATCCGCGGGCCCTCCGCCGTCGTCATCAGCAAGGGTGTGGACCCACCCGAGCCCTCATCGCCGAAGGGCTGCACGTCCACGACGTCGATCGCCAGCTGATCGCGCATCGCTCGCGCCACCGCGGCCTGCCGCGGGCCGCTCAGGTCGAGGTGCGCCGCGTTCCCTCCCCGCCGATAGGAGACGGGGAACGCCGCGGCCGGCGCGAGCCAGGCGAACACGACCTCGACGACGATCGCGCCGAGGACGGCCCCGTACAGCGCGGCGCTCGGATAGCTCGACGCGAGCAGGATCCTCGAGCACGCGACCGCGAGCACGATCGCACCGCCGATCGAGCGTGCCACGATCCGGCCTCCGGTCGGGACCAGCGAGTAAACGATCGTGAACAACGTCACGGACAGCGCGACCATCGCCGCACCCGGGAAGACGTAGTGCGGCGGCCCTGTGACGACCGATACCGGCGGTGACAACTCCGACGGCGACGGGAGGTCCGCGGAGATCGTCTCGAAGAAGAGGTCGACGACCGCCCACGTGAGGAGCGCGACGGTCAGGTGCCGGAAGCGTCGGACGACGATCAGCAAGACGACCGTCACCCAGCGGAGCGCGAGGACGAAGCCCGTGCTCGCGAGCATGTTGAATACCTTGGCGACACCGACCGAGAACGTCGTGCGGAGCCCCTCCGCCCACCGGAGGATGCTGACGTCGGCGGGAAGCGGCTTCCGCCCGGCCATGGCGACGGCGAGCAAGACCCCGACGACGGCGACGCCGGCCGCGACCCACAGCAGCCCGTTCCAGCCCTCTTCGCGCGGCAGCGGCGGCGTCTCGCCGGAAGGACGACGGAGCCGGCGGCGACCGACCGCGACGCCGGGGAGCGGCGCCTCGCCACCGGACGTGTGGTTCCGCTCACTCATGCGGATCGAGCACCGTGGCTCCTCTACGGGCAGGGAGGGGCATCGGCCCCGCACAACACCTGATCGTCATCGGCGACGGCGGCGACGAGGTCGGCGCGAGGCATGAACGCGAGACCACCGGATGGCCCGAACGACGGCACGCCCTGGCCGGTGACCGTCGGGGTATAGGTGACGCAGCCGCCCTCGAACGCGAACTGCGTCGTCCCTTGGATCCGCGCCGGACACGACCCCGTGAGGATCACGGTCACAGGTTCGGCCGAGCCGTCGCCGACACCGACCACGAACGTCGCTCGACCGCGGATCGTTTCGGCCTCCCCGACGCTCCAGCCGACCGGGACGTGGTTGTCGGCAGCGGTCGAGAGACACGGCAGTTTCGTCGCGCTCGGGACGGCTTGCGCCATCAGCTGCATCGCCTGCCCGGTGCCGCACATCGGCGTTGTCACCGTGCCACGGGTCGGGAAGAACAGCGCGATGCCGGTCAGGACGGCGAGGAAGAGGAGCAGCAGGGACGCGATGAGCAGTCCGACCCGTCGGAAGCTCCACCGCTGCACGGAGATCGGCCGTCGGGCGGGCGCCATCGACCGGAACTCGGCGAGCAGGTCACGCCCGTCCTGTTTCATCTGCTGACGGAGCTGCGTCGGGCTGGCGACCCCGCGGGTGGCCGCGAGCGCCTCCGCGAGCTCGTCGGGCGTGAAGTACCGGAGCGCCGCCTCGTAGACCGTCTGTGCGTCCGACCTGAGCGCGAGCACCAGCATCATGTTGCCGAGGTCGACGGCCTGCCGCCACGGCGACGGCCGGACCTGCACGAAGAACACGTCGATCAGCTTCAGGTCCCCGCCCTGCACCATCAGGTTGGCAGGCTTGATGTCCCGGTGCGCGACCCCGACGTCCCACATGCGTCGGATCATCGCCATGCCCTGGTCGATCACGCGTGGACCGATGTCGGCCTCGCCGATCTCGACCGCGTCCTCGAAGAACTCCATCGCGATCAGGTATTCGCGCTCCGGGGTGATCTCGACGATGCCGAGGGCACGCGGGGTCGCGAACCCGGACTCACCGAGCAAACGGAGCGTGTAATCCTCGTACTCCACGAAACGGCGAACGGTCTGGAACGGCGTCTCGTCCTCGAGGCGTCCGTAGAGCATCGTGCGGCCGAGCTTGTACCACCGATCTGCCCGCACGTGGCTCTTCGCGTACAGCTTCGCGAAGATCGTCCGTCGCTGCCCCTCCTCGTCGGTGACGGTCAGCTTCAGCGGGGTCGAGCCGCCGGACGCTTCGAGCCCGACGGGCTTGATGTCCAGCACCGAGAATCCGAGCTGATCCTGCAACGCGGTGACGATCGCCTCACCCCGACGACCCGAGACGTCGAGGTGTGCCGCCTTCCCGTGCGCTCCGTAGGTCACGGGGAAGAGATCGTTCGGTACGAACGCCCGGAACGCGGTCAAGGGGATCGCGACGCCGACGATCGCGCCGAACACGACGTCGGTGAAGTGGTCGACGCCGAGATAGATCCGCAGCAGACCGGTGACCACGATCGCGCCGGCCGCCGCGATCTTCGCCCACGATCGGGGCCGTCCCGGAACCACGAGCATGAAGGCCATGCCGATGGAGAGGATCGCGATCGCCCCGATCGGGATCGACGGGGTCGCGTACCCCTCCCAACTCGCGAGCTGCAGCACGCCGAACGGTCGCGGCCGCAACGCCACCAGCTCGAGCCCCTGCAAGAGCGCGCCGGCGATCGCCAGCGAGATCATCCAGATGACGAGGTGGCGCCAGCGCCGGAACCAGGCGGTGGCGAAGAACAGGAGCAGTCCGAGCGCCGCGAACCCGACGCGCGAACCGATCGTGTGCGCGGTGCGCGCGAAGCGGTCGAGCCAGCCGGCGCGGAACGAGGTGACGGCGGCGGTGATCTTCCCGTCGAGCTGGTCGAGCGGCCCCGGATCGATGCGCACCCACACGCAGCCGGTCACGACGACGGCGACGAGCAGGATCAGCCAGATCCAGCCCGTGGAACCGATCTGCTTGGGCAGCGGAGGAGCCGCGCCCGTGGGCCGGCGACTCCGGTGCCCGGGACGCACATCCGTCGACGATGGCACGACCTGGCTAGGCTGTTCCATGCTTCCCCCCCCACACGGATCCTCGCATGATCGGTGTGGCAGCGGGAGCGGCGGGCATCCGTTCGCCAGGAGGTCACTCTGTCGGAACGCGTGAAGACGCAGGAGCGGATGTTCGCCCGCCATCGGCGGGCGTTCGTATGGTCGCTCCTCCTCCTCGGCGCCTGCGTCGCATCGCTCTTCGCGGTCGGTCGTCACCCCCCCGAGCTCGCGCCGGTCACGACGGTCTCCTTCATCGGCCGGTTCGACCTGTCGGTCTACCACTGGGTCGACGACATCCGGAACACGCCGCTCACGTGGCTCGCCTTGACCCTGAACGTGATCGGCGGGGGGGCAGTCACGATCCCGCTCAGGATCGTCGTCACGGCGTACCTGCTGTTCCGGCGCTGGTGGCTCCGAGCCACCGCATTCGCGGTCACGTGGGCGCTCAGCGAGATCACGCTCACGTGGCTGAAAGCCTACTTCCACCGCGGCCGGCCGCTCGACCCGCTCGTCAGCGTGAAGAGCTATTCGTTCCCGTCCGGGCACGCGGTGGCGACATCCGCGACGGCGGTGGCGCTCGTCCTGTCACTGATGCCGGCTGGGCCGCGCCGTCGACGCTGGGAGTGGCTCGCGATCGCGTTCACGTTCGTGATGGCGTCGTCGCGCGTGTACCTGCGCGCGCACTGGTTCTCGGACACGGTGGTCGGCGTCCTCCTCGGCGCGGGGATCGCGATCTTCGTGTTCGCGGCCGCCACGGAGATCCGCGACGTCGTCTTCCGGAAGGAGGGCGCCCCGATCCCGACGGACCGCACCGCGCCCGAGGCCGGCGAGCCCTTCAGGGGCGATCCGGCCCGTAGCTGACGCGGGCACGTTGACGCTGCGCGTCGGCCCCCGACCGCGGGAGCGGAGCGCCGCCGGGCATCATGTCGCGAAATACACCTTGACCCGCTCGCCCTGCGCGGCCGCGTCCTCGGCACGGCGCCAGTCCTTCTTGACACGCCAGATGATGTACGTGAATCCACCGATCGGGATCTGGACCCCGTACGTGAGCGCACGGAACAAGAGAACCGCGGCGACGATCTGCGCCTTCTCGGCGCTGTCGAATGCCGTGAGCCCCCCGATGTAGCCGAGGTCGATCACGCCGACGCCCCCGGGTGTGATCGGTACGGCCGACAGCAGCCGCGAGAACGCGAACACGGCGAACGCCTCGGCTGTCGAGACCTCTCTTTCGGAGACACCCATATGCCGGAGCGACGTCAGCAACACCAGGAACAGCGCTATCTGGCTGAGCACCGTCGTCCAGCTGAGGCGGAACCACCGATGCTCCACCAGTGCGATCGTGTCCCGGCGGAAGCGCGCCGCTCCCTCGCCCCAGGTCGTCACGGGCGGCTTGTGCAGCACACGACGGAACCAGGAGACCATCCGCCCCAGCCTGTTCCCGATCCTGATCGCGAACGCCTCGCTCCGGAACAGCAAAGCGAAGAGGCCGACGGCAACGCCAAGGACGACGACCCCCAAGAGCGCCGCGAGGATGTATGTCGGCGTGAGGTGTCCGCTGAGCGCGAGGAACACGAGCGCGAGCATCGGAAGGCCAAGCTTGGTGAAGATGTTCCAGATGCCCGTGACACCGACGTAGAGCGCAACGCTCGTTCCCGTGAAACCCCAGGAGTCGAGGATCGCATAGGTGAGTCCGATCGCGACCGCCCCGCCGGCGGGGAGCGTGTTCGCGACCGACGTCGTCGTCTGCGTGAGGACCGCGGCCTTCCCGATCCCGAGCCCCGGGATCGCCGCTTGGTTCGCCCACCAGTACGTGATGAGGTTGAAGATCGTGACGGCCACGAGCGACCACGTCTCGAGCGGCGTGAGCGTCTTGATCGCCGCCCACACGTCGGCGTAGCTCGCGAACTTCGGTATCGCCCACGCGAAGATCGCGACGACGATGACCAGCGAGACGGCGTAACCCACGAGCTTCTTCCACCCGAAAGGCTTGCGCGTCGTCGCACTCGCCTCTGCGATCGTCATCGCCGCATGCTACTCCGAGCCGGCCAGGATCATCTCGGGGCGGGCTTTCGGCCCGTCGTCCCGATAGATCCCTATCAGAGAGCCTTCGGGATCGACGACGGCGTAAGGACCCTCGAGGCCCGCGGGGCCGAGGATGCTGCCGTGTCGGGCGACGCGCGCTTCGTCCTCGAGCAGCGGGACCTGCGGCAGGTGCTCGACCGCCGCCGCCAGCGGCAGGACGTCGCCGGGGCGATCCGGTGGCGATGCGTCGCCGACCGAGAACGATCCGATCGCCGTGCGGCGGAGCGCCGCGAGGTGGGCGCCGCAGCCGAGCGCGGCGCCGACGTCGGCAGCGAGCACGCGGACGTACGTACCCGAGCTCACGACCGCGACGAAGTCGACCGATGCCCCCCGCCGCTCCGTCACGTCGAACCGGTCGACGCGGATCCGGCGCGGCTGGGCGGCCAGCTCTTCGCCGGCGCGGGCGGCCTCGTAGAGCTTGCGGCCACCGACCTTCACCGCGCTGTACGCCGGAGGCTGCTGCAACGACCCGCCCAGGAGCGCCGACATCGCGGAGGTCAGCGCCTCGTCCCTCACCTCGACCGTCGACGTCATGGTCACGTCGCCGTCGGCATCGAGGGTCGTCGTCTCCACGCCGAGCACGAAGGTCCCCGTGTACGTCTTCGGGAGCTCGCCGAGGAAGCGAAGCAGGCGCGTCGCACGACCGAGCCCGAGCACGAGCAGCCCGGTGGCCATCGGGTCGAGCGTCCCCGCGTGCCCCACCTTCCGGATCCCGAGCGAGCGCCGGACCGTCGCGACGACGTCGTGCGACGTGACGCCGCCGGGCTTATCGACGAGCAGGAGGCCCTCGACCGTCGTCACGAGGCGACGGGAGCACCCCGGAGGGCCGCCACGAGGCGTTCGATCGTCCCCTCCGGACCGTGTTGGCTCGTGTACCCGGCGGCCACCGACAGATCGTGGGCGCCGCGCGAGCGGACGCTCACCTTGAAGCGTCCGTCGCGCTGCTGCTTCAGCACGGCGGCGACGTCCGTACCCCGCACCGTGCGGAGCACGTCGATCAGGTCGTCGGTCTCGCCCACGCTCAGTCCCGCGTCGGACAGGTCCGACTGCAGGAGGTACGTCCAGACGAGGTCGGCCTCGGGGACCTCTTCCAGACGTCCGAGCGCGACGCCGAGCAGCCGCAGGTACGCCGAGCGATGGTCCTCGTACAGGACCTGGGACAGGTGCGCATGGTCGAACGCATGCTCGCGCAGACGCGCCGCGACCCGGAGCGTCTCGGGCGTCACGGCCTCGTATTGGAAGCGGCCCGTGTCCGTGACGATCCCGGCATAGAGGCACAGGGCGCTCGCCTCCGAGAGGTCGCCGCCGATCCGGTCGAGCAGACGGATCACGACCTCGCACGTCGAGGACGCGTCGGGATCGACCAGCCGGATCGTCCCGTGCCCGTCGTTCGACCGGTGATGATCGATCCAGATCAGCTCGGTGGCGGCGTCGGCGGCCGGACCCAGGATGCCCAACCGGTCGAACGACGCGCAGTCGCACGTCACCATCACGTCGGGCGCCGAGGGGAAACGCTCGGGAGGGACGAGCAGATCCAGCCCCGGGAGCACGTCCGCCCAGCGCGGGAGTCGTTGCGGCTGGTTCGGATACGCGCACGTGACCGCCGTGCCGCGCTCGCGGAGGTGGTGCGCGAGGCCCAGCATCGATCCGAGCGCATCGGCGTCCGGGTTCACGTGGCACGTGATCGCCACGCGCTCGGCCCGCCGGAGCACGTCCGCCGCGCGTTCGAGATCGTCAGGCGTCACGGGGCGTCTCCCCGTCGTGGAGCTCCGCGAGGATGTGGTCGATCCGCTCCGCCGCCGCGGGCGTGTCGTCTTCCTCGAACCGCAGCTCCGGGACCACCTTCAGCCGGATCTGCCGGCCGAGCTCGCGGCGCAGGTACGGCGACGCCGAACGGAGCGCGGCCCGGGATGCGGCACGCTCCCCCTCGTCGCCGAACGCCGTGAACGAGACCCACGCCACACGGAGGTCGTGCGAGACGCGAACGCCCGTCACCGTCACGAACCCGATCCTCGGATCCTTCAGCCGTTGGATCGCCTCCGCGATGATCTCGCGGAACTCCTCGCCGACCCGTTCCTCTCGTGCTCCCTGTGGCATACATGCAGCGTACCCGGGGGCCTCAACCCTCCGGCCACAGTAACTCGAGCTCACGGTCGATCACCTCGGTCTCGGCCCACCGGTCGACGAGCTTCTCGACCTCGTGCATCACCCGGCGGAGGTGATGTTGATCGGCGCCGACCGCGGCGACGGCGATCGCCGCGCGCTGCCACAGGTCCTGGTGGTCGACCTCGGCGACGCTCACCGGGAACCGCTGTCGGATCGCCGAGGTGAGCGAGGAGATCACGTGACGCTTCTGCTTGAGCGAGCGGCTGCCGGGGATCCGCAGGTCGAACCGCTCGAGCGCCACCAGCACGTGATCAGATCGAGCGTGCGACCTCTTCGACCCGGAACGCCTCGATCAGGTCGCCTTCCTTGAGATCCTGGAAGTTCTCGAGTCCGATCCCGCACTCGAAGCCCTCGCGCACCTCGCCCACGTCGTCCTTGAACCGGCGGAGTGACGCGATCCGGCCCTCGTACACGATGACGCCGTCCCGGACCAGACGGACCGACGCGTTGCGCGGGATCGTGCCGGAGCGGACGTACGATCCGGCGATCACCCCGAGCTTCGGGACGCGGAACGTCTGACGCACCTCGGCCTCGCCGAGGATCTGTTCGCGTTCCTCCGGCTTCAGCAGACCCGAGAGCCGCGCCTTGATGTCGTCGATCGCGTCGTAGATGACCTTGTAGGTCCGGATCTCGACGCCTTCCGCCTCCGCGAGCTCCCGTGCGCCGGCGGAGGGCCGCACGTTGAACCCCACGATGATCGCCTCCGACGCCATCGCGAGGGTGACGTCGTTCTCCGTGATGCCTCCTGCGCCGGCTCGCACGATGTTGACCCGCACCTCGTCCTGCGGGAGCTTCAGGAGGGAGTCCTCGAGCGCCTGCACCGAGCCCTGCACGTCGGCCTTCACGATCAGGTTGAGCTCGACGACCTCGGCGCGACCCGTCCGGCGCATCAGGTCGTCGAGGGTGGTCCGCCGCGCGGTGACGAGCTCGGCCTGGCGCGTGCGGGACTCGCGTTCCTCGGCGATGTGCCGCGCTTCACGCTCGTCCTCCACCTCCCGGAAGTCGTCCCCCGCGCTCGGGACGTGGCTCCATCCGAGGATCTGCACGGGCTTCGAAGGCCCAGCCGAGTCCGCGGCGCGCCCGTTCTCGTCCTGCATCGCACGGATCCGGCAGTACGCGGTGCCGGCGATCAACGCGTCGCCGACCGAGAGCGTGCCCTTCTGCACGAGGACGGTGGCCACCGGACCGCGTCCCCGGTCCAGGTGCGCCTCGAGCACGGTCCCGCGTGCGCGTCCGGTGGGATCCCCCTTCAGCTCTTCGAGGTCGGCGACGACGAGGATCGTCTCGAGGAGCGTGTCGAGACCCTTGCCGCTCTTGGCCGAGACGTCGACGAACTCGAAGTCGCCCCCCCACTCCGACGGGACGACGCCCCGCTCCACCATCTGCGTGCGGACGCGGTTGGGATCCGCTTCGTCCTTGTCGATCTTGTTCACCGCCACGACGATGGGCACGTTGGCGGCCTTCGCGTGGTCGAGGGCCTCCACCGTCTGCGGCATCACGCCGTCGTCGGCGGCCACCACGAGCACGACGATGTCGGTCACGCCCGCTCCGCGCGCGCGCATCGCCGTGAACGCCTCGTGGCCGGGCGTGTCGATGAACGTGATCTCACGATCACCGGCGTGAACCTGGTACGCGCCGATGTGCTGCGTGATGCCACCGAACTCACCCGCCACCACGTCCGTCTCGCGGATCGCGTCGAGGAGCTTCGTCTTCCCGTGGTCGACGTGGCCCATGATCGTGACGACCGGCGCCCTCGGGACGAGCTCGCCGTCGCTCGCCTCGAGATCGTCGATCTCCTCGAGCTTCAGCTCGTCCTCGATACCGACGACGTCGGCGCGGTAGCCGAGCGCGTCGGCGATCACGCCGATCGCCTCGTCGGAGAGCGACGTCGTGGCGGTCACCATGTCACCCGCCATGAACAGGATCTTCACGATCTCCGCGGGCGAGCGGTCGAGCTTCTCCGCGATCACCTGCGGCGTCGCGCCGTGGACGACCTGCAGGACGGGGCCCGTGGGCACGGGCGGCGCCTCGGGCGCGGGTGCGCGCGTGCGGGAGGGCGTGGGCGCCGGGGCGGAGGCAGCCGGCTCGGCGACCGGGGTCGGAACGGGCGCAGGCGCAGGCTTCGGCGCGGCGGCGCGCTTCGGCTTCGCCCTGCGCGGCTGCGGCGGTGGCTCCAGGACCTCACGCGGCCGTGCGGGCGCCACGGTGGCCTTGCCACCGGACGCCCGCAGCCGCGGCACCATGTCCTCGGGCACGCTGGATGAGGCCGACTTGCCGCTCACGCCCATCTGATCGAGCGCCTCGAGCAGCTCTTTGCTCGTGACGCCGAGTTCCTTCGCGAGTTCGTGAACCCTCATGTGTTCCCGTGCACCCTTCCGACGATCACACGTAGCTTACGAGCTTCGTCCGAGCCGACGCTCGTGCGGAGCGCTCGGGCGAGCGAGCCTCGCCGCAACGCCAGGTCGACGCACGCGTCGGACGGATGGACGTACGCGCCGCGGCCGGTCGCGTGACCGTCCGGATCGATCCGGATGGAACCCGACGAACGGACGAGACGCACGAGCTCCCGCTTCGACGCCGTGACGCGGCAGCCGACGCACGTGCGCTGCGGCACGTGCGTGCCCATCACGTTCCCGACGGAGCCTCCGGCGACGCGGTCGCCTGCGTCTCCGACTTGATGTCGATGCGCCACCCGGTCAGCCGAGCCGCGAGGCGGGCGTTCTGGCCTTCCTTCCCGATCGCGAGTGACAGCTGATAGTCGGGCACGATCACCTGCGCCGTCTGCGTGTCCGGGTCGACGCGGACCTCACGCACCTTGGCGGGCTGGAGGGCGTTCGCGACGAACTCGCTCGGGTTCTCCGACCACGGCACGACGTCGATCTTCTCCCCGCGGAGCTCCGTGACGACGTTCCGCACGCGCGATCCTTTCGGGCCGACGCACGCGCCGACGGGGTCGACCGCAGGCTCGTTCGACCAGACCGCGATCTTCGAGCGGTGCCCGGGCTCGCGGGCCACGGCCTTGATCTCCACGACCCCGTCCGCGATCTCGGGCACTTCGAGCTCGAACAGCTTCTTCAGCAGTCCCGGATGGGTCCTGCTGACGACGATCTGCGGGCCTTTGGCGCCCCGGCGCACCTCCGTGATGTACGCCTTGAGCCGCTCGCCGCTGCGGTACGGCTCCGACGGCACCTGCTCGGCCTGCGGCAGGAGGGCCTCGACCTTCCCGAGGTCGAGCAACGTGTACCGGCGCTCCGACTGCTGGACGATCCCCGTGACGATGTCACCTTCACGCCCGGCGAACTCCTCGTAGGTCATCTCCCGCTCCGCGTCCCGGAGCTTCTGGAAGATGACCTGCTTCGCCGTCTGCGCGCCGATCCGACCCTTGAAGTCGTCGGTGACGGTGACCTCTTCCTCGGAGAGCACCTTCATCTCGACGCCCTCGCCGTCCTCGGTCTCGACCTCCTCGAGCGCCTGCTGGAACATCCGCATCTCGCCCGTCTCGGGATCGATCTCCGCACGGAAACCGACGAAGTCGTCGTCGGCGTCGGGGTGCTCCTGCTTCCACGCCGACTTGTAGGCCGCCGCCATCGCCTCTTCGAGTCCCTCGAGGATCGTCTCGAAGCCGATCCCCTTCTCGCGCTCGAGCTCCCGGAGCGCCGCGATCATCTCCGCGTTCATCGCCCCGCTCCTTTCAGCTCCGCCGTCCAGTCGACGACGGTGCGAGCGGAGGCGACACGATCGAACGCGATCCGGCGAACGGCACCGTCGACGTCGAGGTCGAAGCCGTCCGCATCGACCGCGCGGAGGGTCCCGACGTGCTGGAGGGCGTCGTCGACGCGGGCGGTCGTCCGGACCTCGACGCGGTCGCCGACGGCGCGGGCGAAGTGCTTCGGCGTCTTCAGCGGCCGGTCGAGACCGGGCGAGGACACCTCGAGCTGGTACGAGCCCTCGCCGAAGCCCTCGAGGTCGAGCCGCCGCGCGATCTTCTCCGAGATCGTGGCGATCGTGTCCAGGTCGACGCCCCCGTCGCGATCGATGGTGACGCGCAGGACCCGGCGACCTCGCTCGCCGCGATAGGTCACGTCCACGAGCTCGAGGCCCGCTGCCTCGACCACCGGGCGCACCAGCGCCTCCGTCTCCACCCCGACCATCCCCTGCCCTTGGCCCCGGCCTCGGCCCCGAACGGGACCCCTACATACGAAAGGTGGGCGCGTGCCCACCTCCGGCTCGTGCACGACTGCGGTTTCCCATCGAGTATAGCCGCGCCGTTTCCGCGTGATCCCCGGCCGTACCCGTTGACGTGCCGAAGCCTGCCTGGGAGGGTTCCGCGACCCGGAAGGACGGTCCCGTGCCTCACGCGCTCCGGATCCATCCCGATCGCGACGCCTTCGAGCGGCTCGCCGCGGAGCATCCGCTCGTCCCGGTGTGGGCGGAGCTACTCGCCGACGTCACGACGCCGGTCGGCCTGTTCCCCGCCGTGGCCGGCCGCGGCCCGGGGATCCTTTTGGAATCCGTGGAGCGATCCGAGCGATGGGGGCGCTACTCGTTCGTGGCGGGGGACCCGGCCGCCGTCCTCGTGGTGGACGCGTCGGGGCTGCACCTCCGGGACGTCGTCCGCGAGCTGCCGACCGGCGAGCCCTCACGACGGCTCACGCCCCGGGAGGCGCTGCGGGCCGCCGTCCACCGGCTGCGCGCGCCGCGGCTGGACGGGCTGCCGCCGATCACGGGCGGACTCATGGGCTACGTCTCCTACGAGGCCGCGACGCTGCTCGACGGTCACCCCACGCCCCATCCCGAGGCCGCCGCGTACCCACCGATCGGGCTGCTCCTGATCGACCGCGCGGTGGTGTTCGACCACTGGCGGCAGCGGCTCGTCCTCGTCGCGCACGTGCCGCGCGGCGCCTTCGACGACGGCGTCGACGCGCTCGAGGGCCTCGCCGAGAAGGTCGCCGCCGCTTCCACGCTGCCGCTCATGGCTGCCGCGGACGACGTGGCCGGCGCCGGCGAGAGCAACATGGACGACGACCGCTTCCGCGAGATCGTCGCGAGCTTCCAGGAGCACATCCGGGCTGGCGACGTCTACCAGGCGGTGCCGTCCCGGCGGGTGTCGTTCGCGGCCCCCGAAGGCGGTCTGCCGATCTACCGACGCTTGCGCGTCTCGAACCCCGCGCCGTACATGTTCTACCTGCGTGCGCTCGGCGTGCAGCTCGCCGGATCGTCGCCGGAGCCCCTCGTCCGCGTCGAGGGGCGGCGCGTCTCTACGCGGCCGATCGCGGGGACCCGGCCCCGTGGGCCGACGGAGACGAGCGACCGGCTGCTCGAACACGAGCTCCTCGCCGATCCCAAGGAGCGGGCGGAGCACGCGATGCTGGTCGATCTCGCCCGGAACGACCTCGGCCGGGTCTGCGCCTGGGGAACGGTCCGCCCGACCGAACTGATGCAGGTCGAGCGGTTCTCGAAGGTGATGCACATCGTCTCGACGGTCGAGGGCGACCTCCGCCAGGACATGGAGCCGTTCGACGCGCTCGCCGTCACGTTCCCGGCGGGGACCGTAACGGGGGCCCCGAAGCGACGCGCGATGCAGCTCATCGCCGATCACGAGCCGACGCCGCGCGGCGCCTACGCGGGCGCCGTCGGGTACCTGACGTTCGCCGGCGACCTCGACTTCTGCATCACGATCCGGACCGCGGTGGTGACGGACGGCGTCGCGAGCGTGCAGGCGGGGGCGGGGGTCGTCGCCGACTCCGATCCCGCGACGGAGCTCGCCGAGACGAAGGCGAAGGCCGAGGCCTTGATCCCGGCGGTCGCTCCGGGGGTGTCAGGGCGCTGAAGCCGGCACGCGCGCGGCGAAGATCATCTCGGACCCGCCGACGTACCGGACGCCCGCCACGCGAAGCCCGAGCTCTTCGAGGTCCCGCTGGAGCCCCGCGCGCGTGTACCGGTTGATGTGCTCCTTCACGTAGCCATTCGGGAAGACCTTGCCGTAGAGCCACTCGAGAACGAGCCACCGCGTCCGGCTGTAGTCCGGCGTACCGAGGATCAGCAGACCACCTGGAGCGATCACGCGGACGAGCTCCTCCAGGCGCACCTGGCTCCGCGGGATGTGTTCGATCACCTCCGAACAGATCACGGTGTCGAACGAACGGTCGGCGAAGGGCAGCCGCGTGAGCGATCCCTGGACCAGGTGACGCCCAGGCGCTCGGAGCCACCGGAGCTTGTGCATGCCCAGATCCATCCCGACGACACCCGGCAGCGTCTGCACGATCCGGCTCGAGCCGCAGCCGATGTCGAGCGTGGACCGGCTCGCCTGCGGACCCATGAAGGAGTGCACGATCTCGAAGCGGCGACGCTGCCAGCCGCGTTGGAGCGGGATCCAGGAGTCGAACGCCCGATGGTCGTAGTCGGCCGCTCGGACGGAGTTCCGGAGGCTCAGCAGGCGACCGAGGGTCTGCAGGTAGCCGACGCCGAACTGCACCATCCGGACGCGGTTCCACGGCTCGGCGCCCCGGTACCAGAACGGGACCTCCGTGACGCGCCAGCCCTCGCACTGGGCTTTCACGATGATCTCGAGGAGGACGTCGAGGCCGTCGGCCTCGAGCGGCTGGATGTCCAGGAGGACGCGCCGCCGGTACAGACGGAACCCGCTCGAGAGGTCGCGGAAGGGCATCGAGAGCCCGAAGCGATAGACGGCGTTCAGCGCTCGGCTCGCCGTGCGGCGCCCGAGGCCCATCTCGGCCACCGCTCCGCGGACGTACCGCGACCCGATCACGACCTCCGCCTCGTCCCGATGCGCCCAGATCACCGGGACGAAGTCGGCCGCATACGCGAAATCCGCGTCCATCGTCAGCACCCAGTCGCCCTGCGCCGACGCGATGCCGGTCCGGAGCGTCTCGCCGTAGCCGGCTCGTTTGCTCTGGACGAACGCGACCCCCGCTGCGTCGGCGTCGCGATGCAAGGCCGGGTCGCTGCCGCAGACGAGGATCTCCGAGCGTGGCTCGACCGTCTCGAGCGCGCGTCGCAGGGCCGGCAAGAGCCGCGGCAGGTCGTGACGCTGTCCCCAGACGGGGACGACCACGGAGAGCACGATGTCGCGCTCGGATCCGGTCACGTACGCCTCCCTGCGTCGTCGACGACGCGCCATCGTCCCGGGGTCGGGAGCGGCCGGGGCGCATGATAGCGTCCGCGCGATGATCCTCGTCGTCGACCACTACGACAGCTTCACGTACAACCTCGTGCAGCTGATCGAAGGCCTCGGTCGCCCGACGCGGGTCGTGCGCTCCGACGAGCGTACCGCGCAGGAGCTCGTCGGGATGCATCCCGACGCCGTCGTGCTGTCACCCGGTCCGGGTCATCCCAGCGCGGCGGGCGTCTTCATGGATCTGCTCGCGACCTTGCCGGACGACACCCCCGTGCTCGGCGTCTGCCTCGGACATCAGGCGCTCGGCCTCCGGAGCGGCGGCACGGTCGACCGAACGGAGCCGGTCCACGGGAAGGCGTCGCTCGTGTACCACGACGGAGCGGGGATCCTCGCGGGTGTCCCCTCCCCGTTCGAAGCCGGCCGGTACCACTCCCTGGTGGTCGAACGCGACGACCTCCCGGACCCGTTGGAGCTGACGGCGTGGACGCAGGACGGCCTCGTGATGGGGACGCAGCACCGTTCCCTGCCGCGGTTCGGCGTGCAGTTCCACCCCGAATCGATCCTCACCCCGGAGGGGCCGCGGATCGTCGAGAACTTCCTCGGGCTCGTCGCCGCCTGAGCTACGGGGCCGGGCACCCGGCCCCGTACGCGAAGGCGGCGGAGCGTCGCGACACGCGACACGCGTGCTCGTCGACGGCGACGAACGCGCTCGCCGGGATCTGCTTCAGCTGATCCACGAAACGGTACGTCCACCGCGGATCCACGGTCCCCTGGAAGTACCAGTCGCTACCGTTGTCGGCGACGATGAGCCCGTAGTGCTTCATCGCCTTCAGGACGACCCGCACCATCCGGCCGAACCTCGACACGTCGAAGGATCGCCGGAGACGGAACCGCGCGCCCATCGGGGGACAGCGCCGATCGCTCGTGCCGGCCTGGTGTCGCGCCGGCCAGAGGTACGCGTCGTACGTGCAGCTCGCCGTCATCCGGATCGCGTGGTCGACGACGCCGGCGGCGACCTCGTCGTAGCGGAGCAGCCCGGCGAAGATCGGCAGCCCGGCCGCGTCGGCGCTCGTCCATCCGGCGGGGCGCAGGTCGTTCGCGTCGGGACCCTGCAGGTGGAACACCGCGCCGCTCCCCGCGGTCGGGCTCCCGCCGTTCCAGCGCGCCGCGTAGAGCTCGTACAGGGTGCAATCGGAGCCGTCGAGCATGAGCGCGTGCCGGTCGGATCCGCCCTCGATCGGCGTGGCGCCGTCGAACGGGTACGGGCCCGCGTCGCTCTCGCTCGCGTACGTGAAGTCCACGGAGACCTTCGCATGGCTCGCGTCGACCGTCGTGAACGGGATCCCGTACGACGGTGGGCCGAAGTCCGGATGCAGATCCGTCGAGCGCGCGTGCATCGCGCGCTTCCACGTCCGGCTCTTCGCGTGGATCGGGAGGTGCGAGACGTCCATGTGCCAGACGTTGTCGCTCGGGAAGACCGTGCACATGGTGCCCTCGACGGCCGCGCTCGCCGGCGGCGTCAGCGCGCCCGCGAGCGCGGCCGCGACGAGGAGGCGGGCGAGCCGATGACGAGGCATAGCCTCGTCATCGGCTCGCCCGCCCGCTACGGTTGAGCACCATGTCGCAGGGTGCCCCCGGGTCGACCCCGGCCGTGTCCACCCGTGCGGTCCTTCCCGCGCTCCTCATCGCGATCCGGGTCGTCGTGTTCGCGCTCGTGCTGATCGGCGCGGCGAGAGGACACGTCTCCGACCCGGTGGTCCTGCGGGCGGAGCGCCTGGCGACCTCCCCGGCGACGCCGTACCGAGCGTTCCCGGTCGGGACGATGCCGATCGAGACCGCCGCGGACCGGATCCTCGCCTCCGGCGGTCCCGGCGCCGGCGTCGCGCTCATCGCGATCGTGGCGTTCCTCGCGGACCTGGCGGCCGCATCGGCCCTCGGGTGGGGGTGGGGCCGCCGCCCGGCGATCGTCTACCTCCTGCTCGGCCTTCCGCTGCTCTCCTTCCTCTACCTGCGGTTCGACCTCGTCTCCGTCGCGCTCGCCGCGTGGGGCATCGCGTGGGTCCGCCATCGCGGCGAGTCCCTCGGCGGCGCGACGCTCGGGCTCGCCACGATGGCGAAGCTCTGGCCCGTCGTCCTGCTGCCGATCGTGTGGATGCGGCGCACCTGGCGCCCGGCGACGATCGCCTTCGGGGCGGTCGTGCTCCTGGTCGGCGCCTGGTGGTATCTCACGGGCGGCCCGAAAGGACCGTTCCAGGTGCTCACGTTCCAAGGGGCGCGGGGATGGGACGTGCAGAGCGCCGTCGGCTCCGTGCTCTGGGTCGCCGGTCGCGGAACGCCGGTGCCCGAGTTCGACGTGCTCCGCGTCGGGGACGCCGCGACGTGGGCGCGCGGGCTCCTGCTGCTGGGGCTGCTCTCGTGCGAGCTCGCGATCTGGCGCTGCGCCGCCGAGCCTGGTCGGGACGACCCGGCCGGCGGCGCGGCGCTCGCCGCGGTGGCGGCGACCCTCGTGTTCGCGCCGCAGCTCCAGCCCCACTACGCAGCTTGGCTGCTCCCGTGGACGGCGGTCGCGTTCGAGGGCGACGAGGTGGATCAGCGGACGGCTATCGGGGGCGGCGTCGTCATCGCGCTCACCGGCGTGATCGCGGTGGGCTGGCCCGACGGGGGGTCGACACCGAGCACGTGGCTGAAGCTCGTCGTCGTCGCGCGGAACGTCGCCGCGATCGGGGTGCTCGCGACCTGGATCGCGGGATGGCGTCCCGCGCTTCCCCGTGAGGAGCCGGCGTCCTCGGCCGTCGCGCCCTGAGCGACTAGTCCTCGACGCCGGTCGCCGCCTTCTCGGCTGCGACCTTCCTCGCCTCGACGAGCAGCGCGTCCACGAGCGAGTCCTCGTCGACCTTCGCGACGACCTCACCCTGGCGCACGATGAACCCGAGGCCGTTGCCGCTCGCGATCCCTACGTCGGCCTCGCGTGCCTCCCCGGGCCCGTTCACCACGCAGCCCATCACCGCGACGCGCATCGGGACATCGAACCGTTCCTGCTCGATCGCCGCGTTCACCCGCTTCGTGAGCGCGAGGACGTCGACCTCGGCGCGGCCGCACGACGGGCACGCGACGAGGTCGAGACCGCGCTGGCGCAGCCCGAGCGACTGCAGGATCGCGTTGCCGACCTTCACCTCTTCGACGGGATCGTCCGTGAGGGACACGCGGATCGTGTCGCCGATCCCTTCGGACAGCAGCGTCCCGATCCCCACGGCGCTCTTCACGCCGCCCATGGGCATGGGACCGGCCTCCGTCACACCGAGATGGAGCGGGTAGTCACACGCCGCGGCGAGCTCACGATACGCCTCGATCATGACCCGCGGGTTCGAGTGCTTGACGCTGATCTTGATGTCGAAGAACTCCTCGTCCTCCAGGATCCGCGCTTCGTGCAGCGCGGACTCGACGAGGGCCGACGGGGTCGGCGCACCGTGCTTCGCGAGCAGATCCTTCTCGAGGGAGCCCGCGTTCACGCCGATCCGGATCGGGACGCCTCGATCCTTCGCCTCGCGCGCGATCAGGCGGACCTTGTCGTGGTACTTGATGTTGCCGGGGTTGATCCGGAGGCCCTGCACGCCGGCCTCGAGCGCCGCCATCGCGTACTTCCATTGGAAGTGGATGTCGGCGACGACGGGGACCGTGGACTTCGCCGCGATCGCGACGAGCGCCTCCGCGTCCTCCCAGTGCGGGACGGCGACCCGGACGATGTCGACCCCGGTCGCCACGAGCGACGCGATCTGCTGCAGGGTCGCGTTGATGTCGGCGGTCTTCGTGGTCGTCATCGACTGGACGCTCACAGGCGCGTCCCAGCCGATCGCCACGCGACCGAGCTGGATCTGGCGAGACTTCCTGCGTTCGACCATCCCGGTCGTCAGTCTCCCAGTCGGCTCACGAACCGAACACGTGGAACGTGATCGTGCGCTCCTTCGGGTCGTCCATCTCGAAGAAGATGAGACGCTGCCAGCGTCCGAACGCCGGCTCTCCCCCCGTGACGGGCACTGCGTGCGACGTGGCCGACAGGAGCATCGCCTTCACGTGGGCGTGCCCGTTCTTGCGCTCGTCCTCGTGCATGTTCTGCGTCCGGACCTCGAAGTCGTCGTGCGCGTAGTACACGCCGTCGTGCGGGATCAGATCAGTGAGGTGACGCCGGAAATCCGCGAGCGCCCCGTCTTCCCACTCGTTGATCAACAGGGCGCAGGTCGTGTGCCCACAGAAGGCGATCGCAGCCCCGTCGGTGACGCCCGAGTCCTTGATCGCGCGACGAAGCTCGTCGGTCAGATCGAGGTAGTCGTACCGCTCCGCTGCGGAGATCGTGACGGTGCTCGTGGCGGTCTTCACCCACCCCTCCTGTCCTCGACCGCGACCGCCGGCACGGCCGCCGGAAGGTCGAAGGTGAACGTGCTGCCGCGACCGGGGTCGCTCCGGGCCACGATCTTGCCCCCGTGCGCCTCCACGATCGACCGCGCGATCGCCAGGCCGATCCCCGTTCCGCCGTCGTCGCGGGACCTCGACGCGTCCACCCGGTAGAAGCGCTCGAAGACGCGCGGGAGGTGATCGGCCGCGATGCCGACCCCCGTGTCCGCGACGCTGATCTCGACCCGGGCTTCCGCCGGGCGGCCCGTGACCCGGATCTCGCCGCCCGGGGGCGTGAACCGAACGGCGTTGTCGACCAGGTTGAAGAGCACCTGGTGGATCCGCTCCGGGTCGGCCTCGGCGACCAGCCCGTCCGCGACGTCGGCCTCGAGCCGGATGTCCGAGATCGCCCGGCCGATCGTGATCTCCGAGATCACCCGGTCGACGAGCGGCGCGATCCCGACGACCTCGCTCTGGAAGGGCACCTCGCCCGACTCCAGCCGCGAGAGGTCGAGGAGCTGATCCACGAGCCGGCTCAGTCGCTCGGTCTGCGAGAGCATCACCTGCAGGATCTCGGGATCCGCCGCCTCGACCCCGTCGGCGAGGTTCTCGAGGTGGGCTCGGATCGCTGCGATCGGCGTCTTCAGCTCGTGCGAAACGTTCGCCACGAGATCCCGCCGGCTGCGCTCGAGGTCCTCCAGTTCGGCGCTCATCCGATTGAAGGCGGCCGCCAGCTGGCCCGCCTCGTCCATGCTCCTGACGTGCACGCGCGTCGTGTAGTCCCCCTGTTCGAGCCGCCGGGCCGCCGCGGCCATGTCGCGGAGCGGCTGGGTCATCCCGCGGGCGAGCCACCGCGCGATCACGAGGGAGATCCCCGCGCCGAGGAGGCCGGCGAGGAGGAACTGCCACCAGAAATCGAGCAGGAACGTGGCCGTCGCCGCCGCGCGACCGACGATGCCGGGCTCGAGGGCCGACTGGAACGCGAAGACGATCTGGACGACGACGCCGTTCCGCACGACCGGGACGGACGCGAACTCGTAGTCCGCCGTGCGGCCGACGTGCATCTGCCCGTCGGCGGCATCGGTCGGGATCGGCGTGGGCGGCGGCGGCTGGCCCTGGACGAGGACGCCGTCCGGCGTCGTCACCACGACGGTGACACCGCGACCCGGGTTCGGCATCGACCCCTGGATCGCGTACGTCCTGGCGACGTAGACGAGGTGGAGCCGGCGGGTGTCCTGCGACGACTCGCGCAGCGTGTATCCCAGGATCAAGAACACGAGCAGCAGCGTCATCGCGACGGCGAACACGATCACCGACCCGAGCTTCGCTCGGATCGTCGGTAGCTTCTCGAGCGGGCGCATCGCCATCGGGCTCATTCCTTGAAGGCGTAGCCGACGCCGTGCACGGTCCGGATGAACCGAGGATCATTGCCGTCCTCGCCGAGCTTGCGCCGGATCCGCGCGACGTGCGAATCCACGACCCGGCCGCCCGCGTAGTCGCGGTACCCCCAGACGCGGTCCATCAGCTGGTCGCGGCTCAGCACGACGCCCGGCTCGCGCGCGAGGGCCAGGAGGATCTCGAACTCGAGGGGCGTGAGCGAGATCTCCTCGTCGTCCACGTCGACCCGCCGGCGGGCCGGGTCGACGCGGAGGCCGTGGAGCTCGATCGGACCGTCATCGTGGCTCTGGGCGTTCTCGATGCGCTCGACGCGGCGGAGGATCGCCCGCACGCGGACGGCGAGCTCGCGGAGGCTGAAGGGCTTCGTGAGGTAGTCGTCGGCGCCGACCGCGAAGCCCGCCACCTTGTCGGCCTCCTCGGTCTTGGCGGTGAGCATCAGCACGGGCGTCCAGCGGTCACGCTGGAGCCGCTTGCAGACCTCGAGACCGTCCATCCCGGGCAACATCAGGTCCAGGACGACGAGGTCCGGCTGATGCTCGCGATGCGCGTCGATCGCTTCGGGGCCGTCGGCCGCGACGACGACGCGGTAGCCCTCGCTCTCGAGCCGGGCACGGACCGCCTCGGCGATCGCCGCCTCGTCGTCGACGACCAGCACGGTCTGTTCGCTCACCGGGCAATGGTACGCGGGCCGTCCGGGACGCGAGGTGGGCCCCCGATGGAGAAATCGTGACGCGGGGGTGGTCGTTCCCGCAGGTCAGGGGCTGGTCGGGAGGGGTTTCACGATGTCGAGGTACAGCGTCGACACGGTCAGGATCACGAGGAGCCCGAGTACGACGGCGGCGACGGGGACCAGCTTCTTCATGTCGACCGAGCGCCCGCGGAACTTCTCGATCACGAGGACCGCCAGATGACCTCCGTCGAAGGGTGGGAGCGGCAGCAGGTTGATGAGGCCGATGAAGATCACGACGACCGCGAACTGGCTCAACGCGTACGCCCAGTTCCCCTGCTGTCCGCTCGTGCCGATCTGACGAGAGATGCCCACCACCGTGGTGGGGTCGCTGCCGTTCCTTTGCGCGCCGCCGAACAGGACGTCGTAGAGGCGACCGATGCCCTGCGGGCCGAAGACGTGCCCCACCTGGATCACCGATTGACCGACGATCGATCCGACGTCCCCGAAGCCCTGGAGCACCGCGATCGGGACGGAGACGCGCTCCGTCCCGATCGCGGTGATCACGACCCCGAGCCTCCCGCGCTGCTGTCCGTTCACGACGTCGCTGACCGGCACGATCGTGAAGGTGTGCGTGGTGCCGTCGCGCTCCACGACGACCTCGACCGGCGAGCCCACGTGCTCGCTGAGCACGTCGTTGATCGAGCGTCCGTCCGTCGTCGGGATCCCGGCGATCGACACGATCAGATCGCCCGGCCGCAGACCGGCCGCGGCGGCCGGCGACGCCCCGCCGTTCACGCGCTGAGCGACCTCGTCGATCCTCCAGGGACCGGTCGGCCGACCCCACACCCCGAGCACGACGGCGAGGATCAGCCCACCGACGATGAAGTGCGAGATCGGACCGGCGAGGATCACGAGCGCCCGCTGCCAGCGCGGCTTCGCTCCGTACGCCCTCGGTTCGTCGCCCGGCGGGACGTCGTTCTGGTAGGGGTTCATCCCGGCGATCTTCACGTAGCCGCCGGCCGGGATCGCCTTCACGCCGTACTCGATCTCGCCGCGCCGGAACGACCAGAGCTTCGGTCCGAACCCGAGGAAGTACTCGAGCACGCGGAACCCGAAGGCCCGCGCCATCAGGTAGTGGCCGAGCTCGTGGATCATCACGATCGCGAACAACGCGATCACGAATCCCACGATCGTCAGGGTGAACGCCATCGCTCCTGTATCGGCCGGGATCGGGCCGGTCTCCACCCGGGATGCTACGCGAGGCCCTACGGTCCGATCGGAACCGGTTTCACGACGTCGAGGACCGCCGTCGAGATCACGAAGAAGCCCAGCACGAGCATCACGGCGGCGGAGACGGGCACGATCTTGCGCAGGTCGATCGCGCGTCCCCGCACCTTCTCGATCGCGAGGACGGCGAGGTGCCCCCCGTCGAACGGCGGCAGCGGGATCAGGTTCACGATCCCGATGAACAGCGTGACGTAGGCGAACACCCACAGGAACGCGGCCCAGTTCCCACGCGAGCCGATCGCGCCGACCTGCTGGCTCACACCGACGACGGACGCGATGTCGTTCTGATCGCGCTGCGCGCCGGTGAACAACAGCGTGACGACGCGTGCGACGCCCTGCGGTCCGAACGCGTGGCCGATCTGGCGGACCGAAGCGACGCTGTACCGGCCGACGTCGGCGAACCCCCCGCGGATCGACGGCAGCAGACCCAGCGGCACGGGCCCGAGCGCGATCCCGAGCCGGACGGATGACCGGTCGGTGCCGGGGTTGAGGACGCGCGGACGGACGTCGACGGTGACGATCGTTCCGTCGCGGAGGAGCTGGACGGGGATCGTCTCGTTCGCGTGCGAGGACACGTACGGTCCTATCTCGCTCACCGTCGGGTGGTCGAGGTCGCCGAGCCGGACGATCTCGTCACCGGGCAAGATGCCCGCCTCCGCGGCGGGCGACGGCAGCCCGTCGGCGATTGCGGGGACGTCCGACACGATGGACCTCGTGGTGCGATCGATCTCGCCGGTGGTCCAGAGCAGGAACGTGAAGATGATCCCCGCGACGAGGAAGTGGGACATCGGGCCCGCGAGGATGACGAGCGCGCGCTGCCAGCGAGGCTTGGCGCTGTACGCGCGCGCCTCGTCGCCGGGCGGCACGTCGTCCTGGAAAGGGTTCATCCCCGAGATCTTCACGTAGCCGCCCGCCGGGATCGCCTTGAGCCCGTATTCGATCTCCCCCCGCCGGAACGACCAGATCCGGGGTCCGAAGCCCACGAAGTACTCGAGCACCCGGAAGCCGTACGCGCGCGCCACCAGGTAGTGCCCGGCCTCGTGGATCAGGATGATCGCGAAGATCGCGACGAGGAAGACCGCGATCGCGATCGCGCCCATGCGGGCGCTCCTACCGTTCCTCGATGATCTCTGCGGCTCGCTGGCGCGCCCAGTGATCGGCGCGCTCGATGTTCACGATCGACACGAGCGGAGCGGCGTCGTGCTCGTCGACGACGGCCTGCACGACCTCGACGATCCGCGTGAGCGCGATCTTCCCCTCCAGGAATGCCATGACGGCCACCTCGTTCGCGGCGTTCATCACGGCGGGGAAGGTGGAGCCGAGGCCGCCGACGCGGTACGCGAGGTCGACGGCGGGGAACGCCTCGCGATCGACGGGCTCGAACGTGAGCGGTCGCTCCGTGAGCGGCACGGGCGCGACGCCGTCGGGGAGGCGCTCCGGCCACGCGAGCGCGAGCTGGATCGGCAGGCGCATGTCGGCCGTCGCCATCTCCGCGCGGATGCTGCCGTCGCGGAACTCCGCGAGGGCGTGGATCGTGCCCTCGGGATGCACGAGGACGTGGATCTGCGAATAGTCGAGGTCGAAGAGGTGATGCGCCTCGATCACCTCGAGGCCCTTGTTCATCAGGGTTGCCGAGTCGATCGTGATCTTCGGCCCCATCGACCAGACGGGGTGCTGGAGCGCCTCCTTCACCGACGCCCGAGCGAGCTCGCTCCTGGTCCACCCTCGGAACGGGCCGCCCGACCCCGTGATCACCACGCGCTTCAGGTCCTCTCGGCGCTCGTGGCGAAGGGCCATCGCGAGCGCGGCGTGCTCCGAATCGACCGGCAGCAAGCGCTCCGGCTCGCCCTTCACGAGGTCCATCACGAGCTCGCCGCCCACGACGAGCGACTCCTTGTTCGCGAGGGCCACGGTCTTGCCCGCCTGGAGGGCCGCGAGGGTGGGCGCGAGGCCGGCCGAGCCGACGAGGCCGTTCAGGACGAAATCGGCGTCGGTCTTGGCGGCGAGGATCTCCGCGGCGTCGGGGCCGACCATCAGGTCGACGCCCCTGATCGCCCCAAGCTTCGACTTCACGTCGGCCGCAGCCTCTTCATCGGCGATCGCGATGAGCGGCGGGAGGAACTCGCGGGTCTGGCCGACGAGCAGGTCCTGATTCATCCCGGCCGCGGACAGCCCTACGATCTTGAACCGCTCCGGATGACGGCGGACCACGTCCAGGGCCTGGGTCCCGATGGACCCGGTGGATCCGAGGATCGTGATCGAACGCATGGCGACGAGCTTACTCCGAGGCTGTCGGAACGCTGTGAACGCGATGACGTTACGTGAATATCACCCGGAAGAGGAGGAAGGTGGCCGGCGCGACGAACAAGAGCGAATCGATCCGGTCGAGCACGCCGCCGTGGCCCGGCAGTACCGTCCCCATGTCCTTCACGCCGACGTCGCGCTTCACGATCGACTCGGCGAGATCGCCGAGCGTCGCGGCGACGGACACGACGAGCCCGAGGAGCAGCGCGTCGACGCGCCGGTCCTCGAAGACCCCGACGAACGACGTCACGAACGCGCCGGAGGCGACGATCGTCGTGAGCGCGCCGCCGAGCAATCCCTCCCACGACTTCTTCGGGCTGATGTTCGGCGCGAGCGGGCGCTGGAACCAGCCGCCCCCCGAGACCGAACCGATCAGGAACGCGGCCGTGTCGAACAGGAAGGTCAGCGCGACGATCGAGAACACGAGCGCGCGGCCGTCGGGAAGCTTCAGCGTCGCGATCAGGTACCCGCCGAGGAGGGGGATCCACGCCATGTTCAGGACTGTGAGCCCGATGTTCCGCGTGACCTGGGTCCGATGCTCGGCCGGGACCGTCATGTACCAGAGGAACGCGGCCATCACGCCCAGCGCGAACATCGCGGGGGTCGCCGCCTCGCCCTTGAAGTAGGCACCGGCCATCATGAGCACGCCGGCCACCAGGCCCACGAGCGTGGCGGGCTGGTTGTGCGCCTTCACCATGACCCCGAAGAGCTCGCCCTGCGCGATCAGGACGGCGATCCCGGCGACGACCGCGAAGGCGGCCGGGCCCGCCCAGAGCGCCGCGAGCGCGATCCCCGCGAGCAGGACGCCGGTCAGGAACGCGGCGGGGACGTCGCGTTCCCCGGGCTGTGGGCCGCGGCGGTCGAGGTCGGCGCCGACCTCGACCGCCGCCGGCTCCTGCCAGCTCGGACCGCTGATCCCCTCGCCGCCGACGACCACGGTCCTCGGCTCCGACGTCGGCTCGTCGAGGTCCGAGAGCAGGTCCTGCTCGACCTCCTCCGGGCCTTCGGGCTCCGCGGCGCCCAGATCGGAGAGCAGGTCCCCGGTGTCCGCGCCAGCCATCACGTCGATGGGCTCCGTGGGATAGGTCCGCTCGTCCTCGATCGATCCGGCGAAGTGCGCCGCGGCCGCCTCGAGATCCTCATCCGACGGGGCGCTCTCGGGAAGGGTCTCGCCCGGATAGGCGGGCACGTCGTCCTCGTCGAGGACGACGACCTCGGCCTCGATGACCTCCTCCGTCGCCTCCGCCTCCCCGGTGTCGTCCTCCGTCGGCTCGGAGCCGCCGGCGTCGTACCACACGTCCTCCACGGGAGCCTCGTCGGCCGCCGCCTCCTCGGGCTCGGGGGCAGGCGGCTGTTCCTGACGGACCTCCACGTGCGAAGCGGGCGGCGTCCGTTCGGGCTCGCCCTCCGGCTCGTCCCAGTCGACGTCCTTGATCGGCGCGAAGAACTTGTCGAGGTCTTCGAAGAGGTCGTCGCCGTCGCCGCTGTCGTTGGCCACCTAGACCTCCATCAGCTCCTGCTCCTTGTGGCCCTGGATCTCATCGACCTCGGCCACGAAGCGGTCGGTCAGCTTCTGCAGCTCCTTCTCCGCCCGGATCAGGTCATCTTCCGAGATGGAGCCGTCGCGCTCAAGCCTCTCCATCTCCTCTTTCGTGTGCCGCCGGACGTTGCGAACGGCGACGCGGGCCTCCTCGGCCCGGTGGTGGACCTGCTTCACGAGCTCGCGGCGGCGCTCCTCGGTCAGGGGCGGGAACGCCAGACGGATCACGTTGCCGTCGTTGCTCGGCGTGATCCCGACGTCGCTCTGCATGATCGCCTTCTCGATCGCGGCGATCGCGTTCTTGTCGAAGGGCTGGATCATGAGCAGCCGAGGCTCGGGGACGGACACGCCCGCCAGCTGGTTCAGCGGCACCGGGGTCCCGTAGTACTCGACCGTGACGCGGTTCAGGATCGCGGGCGCGGCGCGGCCGGTGCGGATGCCGGCGAGGTCGTCTTTCAGGTGCGCGACCGCTTGCTCCATCTTGTGCGTCCCGTCCTTCGTCGCGGACTCGATCGTCATGTCGTCCCCACGGTCCCCGGTCAATGCACGAGCGTCCCGATCGGTTCGCCCGTGACGACCTTGCGGATGTTGCCCGCTTCGCCCAGGTCGAACACGACGATCGGGAGATGGTTCTCCATCGAGAGGGAGACGGCGGTCGCGTCCATCACCCCGTACCCCTCGCGCAGGAAGTCGCCGTACCCGAGCAGGTCCAGGCGCTGCGCGGACGGATCGAGCTGTGGATCGGCGGTGTAGACCCCGTCCACCTTCGTGCCCTTGAGCAAGGCATCCGCGTGGATCTCGAGGGCGCGCTGCGCCGCGCAGGTGTCCGTCGAGAAGTAGGGGACGCCCAGGCCGGCGGCGAAGATCACGACGCGCCCCTTCTCCAGGTGGCGGATCGCCCGGAGCGGGACGAACGGCTCCGCGACCTGGCTCATCGTGATCGCCGTCTGGACGCGCGTGGCGACGTGGATCTTCTCGAGCGCATCCTGAAGGGCGAGCGCGTTCATCACGGTCGCGAGCATGCCCATGTAGTCGGCCCGGTTCCGATCGATCCCCGGAGCCTGCCGTCCCCGCCAGATGTTGCCTCCACCGACCACGACGGCCGGCTGGATCCCCAGGTCCACGACCTCGGCGAGCTGGCGGGCGACGAGCGCGGTGGCCTCGTCGGAGATCCCGATCCCGGAGGGCGGGGCGAAGGCCTCGCCGGAGAGCTTCAGCAGGACCCGATGGTACGTGGGTCGTGCGTCCCCGGCGTCGCGCATGCTCCCGGTCGTCCCCTCCTCGGTCGCGGGCCAGCTTACCCGGCTACTCCGGGTCCTCGCCGAGCCGGTACCGCGTGAACCGGCGGACCGCGACCTTCTCCCCCGTCTTGGCACCCACGTCGTCCAACAGCCCCTGGATCGTCTTCGAGTCGTCCTTCACGAAGCCCTGGTCCAGCAGGACGTGGTCCTTGAAGAACGCCTCCAGCTTCCCCTCGACGATCCGGGGGATCACGTCGTCCGGCTTCCCCGCTTCCCGGGCCTGCGCCTCGAAGATCTTCCGTTCGTGATCGAGGACGTCGGTCGGCACGTCATCGCGCGAGAGCCATCGCGGAGCGGACGGACTGGCGATATGCAGCGCGAGATCCTTCACGAGCGCCCGGAACTCATCCGTGTTCGCGACGAAGTCCGTCTCGCAGTTCACCTCGACGAGGACGCCGACGGTGTTGTTGAAGTGGATATAGGAATCGATCAGGCCCTGGTTCGCGCTCCGGCCGGCGCGCTTCGCCTGGCTCGCCAGGCCGCGTTCGCGGAGGATCTCGGTGGCACGATCGGCATCCCCGTCCGCCTCGATCAGCGCGCGCTTGCAATCCATCATGCCCGCGCCCGTCGCGTCCCGGAGGGCCTTCACCATGACGGCGGTGATGTCCGCCATCTCAGGCACCATCCTCCGACGACTCCGTCGCGGCGCCCGGCTCGTGGCCCGGAGGGGCGTCGTCGGATGCGTCGGCCCCGCTCATGATCGACTCCTCGGGCTCCGCGACGATCTCGGGCTCGGGGACGTCCGGCTCGAACACCGTGGTCGCGGCGATCTCCGCCGCCTCCTCGGCGGACGGCGTCTCGTCGACCGCGGCGGGCGCGGCCTGCGGCCGCGGTCCCGCGGCCGCAGGCCGCGCCCCCCGCCCGCTCGCGCGCTCCACGACCTCGTCCTTCGCCATCCCGTACCCCTCGCCGAGGCCGTCGGCGATCACCCGCGTCACGAGGCTCACGGCGCGGATCGCGTCGTCGTTGCCGGGGATCACGTAGTCGACCTCGTCCGGATCGCAGTTCGTGTCCACGATCGCGATCACCGGGATGTTGAGCTTGCGTGCCTCGGTGACGGCGATGTGCTCCTTCTTCGTGTCGATCACGAACACCGCGTCCGGCAGTCGCTCGAGGTCCTGGATCCCGCCGAGGTTGCGATGGAGCTTCTCGCGCTCGTGCCGCAGACGGATGGCCTCCTTCTTCGGGAGTCGATCCATGGCCCCGCTCTCCTCCATCTCGCCGAGCTCGCGCAGACGGAGGAGCCGCAGGCGGATCGTGCTGAAGTTCGTGAGCATCCCGCCGAGCCAGCGGTTGTTGACGAACGGCATATGGATCCGGCGGGCTTGCTCGTCGACGACCTCCTGGGCCTGCTTCTTCGTCCCGATGAACAGGACGATCCCGCGACGACGGCCGAGGCCCTGCACGAACGCGTGGGCCTCCTCGAGCCCGGACAGGGACTGTTCCAGGTCGATGATGTAGATCCCCGAGCGCTCACCGAACAGGTAGCGCTTCATCTTGGGGTTCCACCGGCGCGTCTGGTGGCCGAAGTGGACGCCTGCTTCGAGCAGCTCTCGCCGGGTGACGACCGGCATGGTGGGACTCCTTTCGGTTTTCGCTGTCCTCCGCCCGGATCGCCCCGGCGCCGGCCCGCTCGCGGCGGGACCCCGGCAGCGGTCACCGGACGTGTGTGCTCGGCGCGGAGCGCCGGCGCGCGGGAGTCTACCAGCGTGTCTGGGAAGCTCTGGGCTCAGCGGCGGCCCCGGCCGCTCGCCGCGGCCGGTTCGGGCACCGCCGAGGCCACGGCCAGGTACCGGAACGCGAACGTCGCCACGACCGCCGCGTGCAACAGGTTCAACAGGATCACGGTGACCCACGCGCCGACGGACGGGTTCACGTCGATCGTGCTGCCGGGGATCGCGTTGAACCCGGTCGCGGACACGATCGCGAAGGACGGCACGACGACGAGCGCGGCGAGCAGGAGGTTGTTCGAACCCGGCATCCGAGCCGCTCTGATCGACTTCGCCATCGTGAACGGGAGCGGATGATCCTCGTCCGCGGCGATCGCAGGTGCGAAGGCGAAGAAGTAGACGCCGGCGATGAGCACGCCGATCGCGAGCAGCAGTCCGAGACCGGCGCCGAAGAGCCGGCCGATCCCCGCGAGGATCAAGATCCCGAGGTTCGCGATCCCGACGCCGACGGTGACCGGGAGCACGTGGATCGCCCGCCGGAAGCACCACGACGACACGGCGCCCGTCCGGAGGCGCTCGATCGCAGCCGTGGTGACGATCGCCTGGATCGCCGCGCTCAGCACGATGAATCCCGTCAGGCCGAGGAGCGGCGCGAACGCTGCGCCGAACCCGGCCCTCCCGGCCTGCGCGAAGACGCTCGCGAGCGAGATGTCCATCTCGGTGGAGATCGGCGGGACGGCGAACGTCGATGCGAGGAGCGCGAACGGGCCCTGGAACCCGAGCGCGACGAGTCCGATCCACGCGACGAGGACGACGATCGGGACGGCGGCCACGAGCGCGGGTGTCGCGAGGACCACGGCCAGGCCTCTGGTGAACGACGTCCGGATCCGCGGCATCGGCGAGGTCCCGGGCGGTCTCGCGAACCGATCGAGGAAGCTCCGCGGCGGCTCGGGATCACGTCGGGCGGGGGCGCGATAGGACGAAGATGACGACGAGGGCCGACGCTGCGACGACTTCCGCTTGCGGTCGCTCACGCGTCATCGTCCTCCGGTTCCAGCGCGTTCTCGCTCTCCTCGAACACCGGCGCGCCGAGTCGCCGGTCGAGGAACCGGCCGGCCCCGACCAGGAGCAGGACGAGAGGGATCGCCGCAGCGATCCAGGAGAGCCCGAGCGCGGCCGGGCGCACGATCGTCGGGCTCTGCTCGTGGATCAGCACGCCCTGGGGGTCGGCGGCGAGCCCCACGACGCCTGCCGCCGCCCCCGTGCGCGACGCGACGATCGTGTCCGGGGTGACGGCGAGCCCGAGCGGCAAGCCGGCGCCCACGTTCCCCCGCCAGATCCGCTGGCCGCTCTCGAGGTCGATCGCGCTCACGTCGCCCGTGGCGTCGGCGACGACGACGGATGTGCCCGCGATCGCGGGGGACGCGTAGACGGGAGCGTTCATCGCGAAGTCCCAGACGCGGGCTCCCGTTGACGCCGCGAACCGGTACACCTGGCCGCGGATATCCACCACGACCACCGCGTCGCCGGAGACCGCCGGGGAACCCCCACCGGAGACGGTGTTGAGCTTCGCCGCCCATCGCGCCTGACCGGTCGCCGCGTCGATGGCCCGAACCGATCCGTCGCCGACGGTCGCGTAGACGGTCCCGCCCGCGAGGGCGGGGGTTCCGATGGACACGCCGGCGCCCATCTCGTAGCGCCAGAGCGGCGAGTGGTCCGCCTCGCGGAGCGCGAGCAGGACGGCGGGCTCGCCCGAGCCCTGATCGATGGCGACGTAGGCGAGCCCGTCCGAAACGGCGATCGGCGTGTTCACGTCCTCACCGAGGTCGACGGTCCACTCCTGATCGCCCGTCGCGAGATCCACCGCCGTCACCGATCCGTCGTCGGTCCCGACGAGGACGGTCGAGCCGTCCACCGTCGGGCCACCGGCGCTGACCCCCGGCAGCGCCGTTCGCCAGAGGACGTGCCGGCTGGTCGCGTCGATCGCCACGAGCGTCGACCGGTCGGCCGCCGCGGCCGCGGCGGGCGACGCGGATCCGGTCGGGGGGGCCGGCGACGTGGACGTCACCGATGGGCTCGAGGATGCCGACGATGATCGATCTCCGCCGCCCTCCGCGTACACGATGGTCGCCCCGTCCTCGGACACGGCGGCCGGTGAGCTGGGTCCGAGCTGCCGCGGGACGGACCACGCGACGGCTCCCGTCGAGAGTGAGAGTCCCGAGACGTCGTCCCGGTCGACGACCACGACGTCGTCGCCCGCGATCACGGGGGCGGGGATGCCCGCGAAATGCGTCTCATCACCGATCGCGGTCGGCCGGCTCCAGACCAACCGGAACGGCGCTGCCGGTGCGGCGGCCGAGAAGCCCGTGTGCTCCGCATCACTCTGGTACTGGGACCAACGGCCCGGCGCGCCGACGGAGGCCGAGACTGCCGACCCCGCTGCGAGGGAACCGATGCCGGCCGCGACGAGGGCGGCGACGACGGCTCGAGCGGAAGGCCGGGGACGCAAGGGTCGTCATCCTATCGACGCCGACCCGGGAGCCCGCCGGTGTCGGTCAGGGCGTCGGGGCGAGCCGAACGAACGAGGCGAGGGACAGAGGGCCCAGGTAGGCGTACGGATCGACGTACCCGCCGTCGAGCTTGACGCCGAAGTGGAGATGGGGAACGAGGGCGCCCGGGTGGCCCCAGCCCGTGAGCGCGACCGGCTGGCCGCGCGTGACGGCGGCTCCCTTCCGGACGAGGTTCGCCGTGAGCCAGGAGTAGGTCGACGACACGCCGGCGCCGTGATCGATCGTGAGGAACAGGCGTCCGCCGACGGGACCGGCGAACGCGACCGTTCCGTCGGCCGGCGCGACGATCGTGGTCCCGACGGTCGCCGCGATGTCGATCCCGCGGTGACCGGGGCCGTACGGATCGTCAGGGAGGTCGAACCCGCGGATCACCGGACCGGCGACGGGCCACGTCCAGCCGGTAGCCGTCACGGTGCCACGTGCGACCGGCGTGGTCAGGAGCACGAGACCCAGGAGGACCGAGATCAGGATCCGAGCGGTCGCACGCACGGCACGACGCTAGGGCCGATGTTCGTTCCCCGCCGTGACGGCGGTCACGCCAGCCGGTCAGTCGACCTCGGCGAGCTGGCCGCGCAACACGCCCACGGCCTTCGTGTGGATCTGGCAGACGCGAGATTCGGTCACGCCGAGGATCTCGCCGATCTCGGCGAGGGTGAGCCCCTCGAAGTAATAGAGCGTGACGACGATCTTCTCCCGCTCGGACAACGCGTTGATCGCGGCGGCGAGCAGGCCCCGGGTCTCCTGTGACTCGACCCCCCACCCGGGATCGAACCCCTTGTCGGCGAGCGTGTCGACGAGCGACACGCGCTCGCCCCGGTCCTGGCCGACGTTGACGGTCTCGTCCAGCGCGAGCACGGAGACGAAGGAGATCTGCGTGACCACCTCGTGCAGCTCGGCACGTGAGATCCCGAGCCGCTCGGCGAGCTCCGTCTCGGTCGGCTGTCGCTTCAGCATCGACTCGAGATCGGCCAGCGCCTTCTCGATCTCGCGCTGCTTGAACCGGACGGACCGCGGTACCCAATCCATCGCGCGGAGCTCATCGATGATCGCGCCCTTGATCCGAGGGATCGCGTACGTCTCGAACTTGTTGCCGCGTCCCGGCTCGAACTTCTCGAGCGCATCGATCAGCCCGAACATGCCGTAGGACACGAGGTCGGCCTGTTCGACGCTCGCGGGCAGACCGGTCGCCACACGGCTCGCCACGTACTTCACGAGCGGGGCGTAGTGGAGGATCAGTCGCTCACGAGCGTCGATGTCGGCGCCGCCCTTGAACGCGTGCCAGACCGTCGCGAGCTCGTCGTCGACGTGCGGCGGGATCGTGATCGTCTGGGCAGGGGTCGCGGCCGCCCGCTTCGGCTTCGCTCGGGGCTTCGGCGCCGCCTTCGTGGCGACCTTCGTCGGGGCTTTCTTCGTGGTCGCCACGTCAGGCCCTCGGATGGGAACGCTGGTACGCCTCGACGAGCCTGGTCCGCGACACGTGGGTGTAGCGCTGCGTCGTGGCGACGGACGCATGGCCGAGGAGCTCCTGAACCGCCCGGATGTCGGCTCCCCCTTCCAACAGGTGGGTGGCGAACGAATGTCGGAGCGTGTGCGGCGTGATCCTGCGCCCCGGCAGGGAGCGCCTCGAATATCCTTCCACAAGCGCGCGGATATCGCGTGGTCCGACGGGCCGGCGTCGCCGGTTCAGGAAGAGCGCGGTCGTCCCGTCCTCCGCGAGCATCTCTCGACCCGACCGGAGCCAGGCCAGCACCGCGTCCACGCTTGCCTCCGACATCGGGAGCTCCCGTTCCTTCGCTCCCTTGCCCATCACACGCACACGGGCGCGGTCGAGATCGACCCTGTCGAGCGTCAGCCCCGCCGCCTCGCTCACGCGGAGCCCCGAGCCGTAGAGCAGCTCGAGCACCGCGCGGTCCCGGAGGGCGATCGCGACATCGATGGGGTCGGTCTCGGGCGGAGGCGCCGCGGGAGGCGCCTCGACGAGGATCTCCGCTTCGGCCGGACGCAGGACCGTCGGCAATCGGTTCACGACCTTCGGCCTGCCCAGGAGCTGCGACGGATCGCCCGCCACCCGCCCGTCGGCGACCGACCATCGGAAGAATGCGTGGATCGCGGCCACGCGCCGTGCGATCGACGCGCGCGCGTACCCGAGCGTGTGCTGCTGCGCGAGGAACCGTCGGAGCGATCCTCGATCCGCGACCAGCAACGAGGAGCCTCCCCGGTGCAGGAAGGTCGCGAGGTGCGTCACGTCCCCCCGGTACGCGGCCACGGTGTGGGCGGACAGGTGGCGCTCGAGCCGGAGGTGGTCGACGAAGGCGTCGATCAGGCCGAGTTCGGACGGGGGAAGTGCGTCCTTGTCCACGGGGTCTCTCCGAGCCCGCCGGCGGGAGCCGGCGACGGCAGAGCCGTATCGTCCCAGCGACCCGAACGACGCGCAATCACCCGGACGGGGGTCCGCCACCCTCGCGGCCGCGAGGTCCGTCGGACCGACGGTCCCGGGACTGCGGCCGGAACGTCCGTTCGAAGCGACCTCCGACGGAGCGGACGAGCCCCCGGAGCTCCAGGTCGATCAGGCTCGAGAGGGCCCGCCCCGGCGACACGCCCGCCGCCTCCGCCGCCGCCGCGGGGAGCATGCGTGCGGTGAGCCCCTCGAAGACGCGGCGCTCGTCCGCGGACAGCCCCTGGGGCGCGGGCCCACGGCCGATCCGCTCCGCGTCGATCCCCAGATCGCCGAGGAGGTCCTCCGCGCCGCGGACCAGCGTCGCTCCCTCCCGGATCAAGGCAAGCGGCGTCTCGGCGAGAGGACCCGTCACCGACCCGGGGACCGCGAACACGTCGAGACCGAGCTCGACGGCGTGTTCGGCCGTGATCCGCGTGCCGCTCTTGGCCGCGCCCTCCACGACGACGACCCCTCTGGAAAGGGCCGCGATCAGCCGGTTCCGAGCGGGGAACCGGAACGGCTCGGCCGGCACGCCGGGCGGGTACTCGCTCATAAGCGTGCCGGACGATTCGATCCGAGCGAACAGCGCCCGGTTGCCCGCGGGATGGGGCACATCGATGCCCGATCCGAGGACCGCGACGGTCAGACCCCCGGCGTCGAGGGCGCCGCGGTGCGCCGCCGCGTCGATCCCGAAGGCGCCGCCGCTGACGGTGATCATCCCGGCGGACGCGATCCCGCGCGCGAGGTCGGCCGCGACCTCCCTTCCGGTCGCGGTCGGCCGCCGCGAGCCGACGATCGCCACGCGCTCGTCGCCCGGATCGAGCGCACGCCCGCGGACGAAGATGCCGACGGGCGGGTCGGCGAGGCGGAGCATGGGCGCCCAGTAGTCGGGGTCGCCCGGCGCGGCGAAACGCGCGCCGATCCGGTCGAGCCGACGCCGGATCGCGCGCGGATCCGCGCGTGACAGGAACCGCCGGTCGTTGTCGGAACCGGCGTCACCGATCCTGATCCGCCGAAGGGCGGCCGATGCGCTGCCGGCCTCCCAGATCAACGCGTGCATCGCGCGCGGCGTCGGGCCGAGCAAGCACCGCAACATCAGTACGGCGTCGGCCTCCAGGGAGCCCCGGCCGAACCCCGGCGGGAACCCGAACGCGCCGGACCGGCGATCAGCCGGCACGTGCGAGGTCCTCGTCCGCCTCGAAGTCCGTTCGGTACGACAGCGCCTCGGAGACGTGCGACCTGGAGACGTGGTCCGAGCCTTCGAGGTCGGCGACGGTCCTGGCGACCTTGATCACGCGGTCGAAGCCACGCCCGGTGAGCGCCATGTGCTCCACGGCCCGAGCGAGGAGCTCTTCCGCATCCGGCGACAGCAACGCCTCGCGGCGCGCGAGCGGCCCGGGCAGGTGCGCGTTGCACGTGATCCCGAGCGCCGAGTAGCGGTGCCGTTGCCGCTCGCGCGCCGCGATCACCCGGTCGCGCACGACGGCGGACGGCTCGCCCGCCGACGCGCCGAGGAGCTCGTCCTTGGTGAGCCGCGGGATCGTGAGGCGCAGGTCGATCCGATCGAGCAGTGGCCCCGACAACCGATGCCGGTAGCGGTCCTGTTGGTCCGGCCGGCACCTGCAGACCTTGCGCGGATCCCCGGAATACCCGCACGGACAGGGATTGGCGGCCGCGACCAGCGTGAACCGCGCGGGGAAGGTCACCGATCCGCCCGCGCGGGTCACGACGATCGTCCCGTCCTCGAGCGGCTGCCGGAGCGCCTCGATGGCATCGCGCCGGAACTCCGTCAGTTCGTCGAGGAAGAGCACGCCGCGATGCGCGAGGCTCGCCTCGCCGGGGCGCAGCACCGCGGAGCCGCCTCCGAGGAGCCCTGCCGTGGATACCGAATGGTGCGGCGCGCGGAAGGGGCGTTCGCGCAAGACCCCGCGCCCGGCGAGCAGACCCGCAACGGAGTGGAGCTGCGTGGCCTCCAGCGCCTCATCCCGCGTCAGGTCCGGCAGGATCGAGGGCAAACGCCGAGCGAGCATCGTCTTGCCCGCTCCGGGGGAACCGACCATGAGGAGGTTGTGACCGCCGGCGGCGGCGACCTCGAGCGCCCGGCGAGCCTCGTCCTGCCCTCGTACCTCCGACAGGTCGACCTCCGAGCGCGACGGCCGCCCCACGCCGTCCTCGATGGCGGGCGGCGTCCACGTCCCGCGGAGGTAACGCGCGACCTCGTTGAGCGACCCGACGCCGACGACCGCGAGCCCCTCGACCTGGGCTGCTTCCGCCGCGTTCGCCGCGGGGACCACCACGCCGCGCAGCCTCCGGCGCGCCGCCGCGATGGCGACGGAGATCACACCGGGCGTCGGCAAGACCTCCCCGCGCAGGGAGATCTCACCGAAGAACGCGAGCCCCGCGGTCGATCGCTGCGGCAGCTGCTGTGTGGCGACGAGGACGCTGACGGCGATCGGCAGGTCGAGGCCGGCCCCTTCCTTCCGCATGTTGCCGGGCGCGAGGTTGACGACGACGCGGTGCAGCGGCCAGTCGAGGCCGGCGTGCTCGACGGCCGGACGGATCCGATCGCGCGCGTCCTGGACGGCCGCTCCCGGCAGTCCGGTGACGGTGAGCGACGGCAACCCGCGACCGACGAATGCCTCGACCGTGACGGGATGACCGCCGACGCCGAGGACGGTGACGGCGGTCACGCGTCCGTACATGCGCCGACGCTACGGTCGAGCGCGACCGATCGCCGTGATGGCGGTCACACCTCGGTAGCATCGCCGCCGATGCATCGCGACGCCGAGTACCCGGACCCTGCCCTGGTCGATCTCCGCGACGCCGACGCGTCCAGGCCGCTCCTCGAACGATTCGGCACCGCCGTGTGGGCCGAGGCGCTCGACTGGTTGTACGGACAGGCGATGGTCCGCCCGATCCACCCCGAGAGCTATCCGGATTCGCGGGAGCGGTTCTTCGGCCCGACCAAGACGCCCGGCCCCGCGCCGGCCCGCGGCCGGCCCGCGGCCGACGTCTTGGGGGAGTTCCGCGATCGCGTCGCGCCCATGACGTTCAACGCGCAGCATCCCGGCGCCTTCAGCTACTTCACCCCGCCGCCGCTCGCGATGTCGATCGGCGGCGAGGTCCTGGCGCAGTGGCTCCATCAGGGGGTCGACGTCTGGCATGCCGGGCCGGTCGGAGCGTTCGTCGAAGAGGAGGTCGTTCGGTGGCTCCGGGACCTCGTCGGGTTCGACGACGCGTCGTGGGGGGTCCTGACGTCCGGGGGCGTCATGGCGAACCTGATGGCGCTCGCGGTGGCCCGCGATACCCACCTCCGGTCGGCGCGCGGTCTGGACCGGCCGCCGAGGGGAGCCGACCTCGACGGCGTCCGCGTCTACGCGAGCGACCAGACGCACTTCTCCGTCGAGCGCGGGCTCGACATCCTCGGGTTCCCGCCGGGGACCCTGCGGGTGGTCTCGTCCGACGACCGGTTCCGGCTGCAGGCGGGACCGGTCGCCGAGGCGATCGCCGAGGATAGGCGCGCGGGACGCACGCCGCTCGCGATCAGCGCGGTCGCCGGCTCCACGAACACGGGATCGGTCGATCGGACGGTCGACCTCGCTGCCCTGGCGACGAGCGAGGGCTTGTGGCTGCACGTCGACGCGGCCTACGGCGGCGCCGCGCGGCTGTCGCCGCGCGACGCCGCCCGCGTGCCCGGTCTCGAGCTCGCCGATTCCGTGACGATCGATCCGCACAAGTGGTTCTTCCAGGCCTACGACATCGGCGCCCTCGTCGTGCGTCGACGGGAGGACCTGCGCGCGACGTTCCACCGGTCGCCCGAGTACTACGCGTCGAGCAGGCCCGAGGACGAGCCCCTGAACTGGTACGAGTACTCGATCGAGGGCACGCGCCGGTTCCGGGCGTTGAAGCTCTGGATGAGCTGGCTCCACCTGGGGACCCGCGGCCTCGCCACGCTGATCGAACGCAACGACGACCTCGCCGCGTACCTGGCCGGGCGGCTCTCTGCGTCCACGGACTTCGAGCTCGCGACCGAACCCGAGCTGTCGGTCGTGTGCTTCCGGCATGTCCCTGCACGATCCGACACGTGGCCGGCCGGCCGGATCGACGCCTACCAGAACGATCTGCAGCGGGCGCTCGAGCTGGACGGGACGGCGTGGGTGAGCGTCACGATGCTTCGAGGCCACACGTACCTCCGTGCCGGCGTCATGAACTACCTGTCGACGACCGATGACGCCGACGCACTCGTCGCTGCCCTGCGACGGCTGTCAGAACGCGTCCTCGAAGACATCCACCAGGGCTGATCCGTTCGGTCGGAGCCGCACGCTGGCAACGTCGAAACGCACGGCGACGGGACCCATCATGTGCTGTTGCAGGAACGCCTCGGCGAGGGCCCGGATCTTGCGTCGCTTGCGCGCATCGACCGCGTCGAAGCCGGGGCCGAAGCGGGAGCCCCGGCGCGTCTTGACCTCGCAGATCACGAGCAGATCGCCGCGGAGCAGGACCAGGTCGAGCTCCCCGATGCCGCAGCGCCAGTTGCGCGCGATCACTCGGAACCCGCGCCGGACGTACCCGGTCTCTGCGGCGGACTCGCCGGACCGACCGGCGAACCGTCGAGTGTCCACGGCGGGAACGTACGCCGTGGTACCGACACCGATCGGCTCAGCCGTCCGGCGTGTCGGGGATCGTCGTCTCCTCGCGCCGCAGCTCTTCGACGTTCACGTCTCGGCGCGTCATCACGCGCACGGTCGAGACGAACCTGGCGGGCCGGAACATGTCCCAGACCCAGGCGTCGTTGAGCTCGACGCGGACCCAACCGTCGTCGAGACGTTCGATGTCGACCGTGTTCGCGAGGTAGAAGCGGCGCTCGGTCTCGATCACGAAGGAGAACATCGGGAGGACATCGCGGTACTCCCGGTAGAGCTCGAGCTCGCGTTCCTCTTCGAACCGCTCGATGTCGCCGTCTTCCATGGGTGCCCACATGCTCTCACGCGAGCTCCTGGGGCGCTCCTTCCGGCCAAGGCAGCTCCGGCTGACCGACGCCGGCGAAGCTGAGCCGGTGGATCGGGGTGGGGCCTAGCCGCCGTAAGGCGGCGCGATGCACCGGCGTCCCGTAGCCCTTGTTGTGGGCGAAGTCGAACTCGGGGTACCGGCGATGCATACCGCGCATGATCCGATCGCGCGTGACCTTCGCGACGATCGACGCCGCGGCGATGCTGGCGGTGACGAGGTCCCCCTTCTTCACGCCGAGGCTCGGGCACGGCATCCGGTTCACCGGGAAGCCGTCCGTGAGGACGTAATCCGGCGTCGGCTCGAGGGCTCGAACGCACCGTCGGAGCAACGCGAGGTTGCTCCGGTGGAGGCCGCGCAGGTCCAAGACGTTCGGTTCGATCTTCCGGATCACGAACGCGCACGTGCCGACGATCCGTTCGCATTGCTCCTCACGCTGCTTCGCCGTCAGGAGCTTCGAGTCGCGGAGCCCGGCGCGGTCGAATCCTTCCGGCAGCACGACCGCCGCGGCGACGAGCGGGCCGGCGAGCGCGCCGCGTCCGACCTCGTCGACCCCGGCGATGCGCCGGAACCCCTGGGCGCGCAGGGTCGCCTCGTACCGGTCCAGGTCTTCCGCTACAGCCATCCCCAACGGCTCGGCGGCCATACGATCACGAACGCCTTCCCGATCACCTTGTCGATCGGCACCAGCCCGACGCCTTCGGGAGGCGGGAACCGCGAGTCTCCCGAATGCGCCCGGTTGTCGCCCAGCACGAACAGCTTGCCATCCGGGACCGTCGTCGGGCCGTAGGGTCGGCGGTCCTTCTGCGCGTTCAGGTACGGCTCGTCCACCTGTTCACCGTTCACGAACAAGCGTCCACCGTTCAGCTCCACCGTGTCGCCGGGGAGCCCGATCACTCGCTTGATGTAGTCGGGGTTCTCGGGCTGCGCCACGCCGATCCCCTGGGCCAGCCAGTGCAGGACGCCGCCGATCGCACCTCGTCCCGCGTCCGGCTGCGGGTTCGGGTCCGAGAACACGATCACGTCGCCTCGGTGGATGTCGCTGACGTGCGTGCAGATCCGGCAGACGAGCACGCGGTCGCCCGGACGAAGCGTCGGCTCCATCGATTCGGACGGGATGTAGAAGGCCTGGACGAGGAAGGTCTTGATCAGGATCGCGATGACGAGCGCGATCACGATCAGGACCGGGAGCTCGCGCCAGAAGCCGTGGTCCTCCGACCGCGTCGCGCCGGCAGGCGCGGGGGAGCCCGAGCGCCCCTCGTCGGTCAGGGCTTCGGGCTGGGGATCGGATCGCGTGGGCCGGTCGGCCACGTGTCAGGCCTCGGCCGGCTCCTCGGCCTCGTCCTTGGCCGCGTCGGATGTCTCGGACGGCTCGTCGGCCTCGACGGTCGTGTGGTCCGCCTCGGCGGTCGTGTGGTCCGCCTCGGCGGTCGTGTGGTCCGCCTCGGCGTCGATCTGATCGGTGGCGGCGTCCGTCTCCTGGACGTCGTTCGCCTCACCGACCTCATCGGGCGCCCCCTCCTCCCGAGCTTCGGCCTGCGCCATGCGGGCGGCCGCCTCCTCCTCCAGCGCCGCGAGCTTCGCGTCGTCGATCCGGCGCTCGCGGATCCGCGCCTTCTTCCCTCGGAGATCGCGCAGGTAATAGAGCTTCGCCCGCCGGACGCGGCCGCGCTGGAGCAGCTCGAGCCTCGCGATCGACGGCGAGTGCAGGGGGAAAGTTCGCTCCACGCCGACCCCGAACGAGATCTTGCGGACCGTGAACGTCTCGCGGATCCCGCCCCCCGATCGCCGGATCACGACGCCCTGGAAGACCTGTACGCGCTCGCGGTTCCCCTCCACGACCCGGACGTGGACCTTGACGGAATCTCCGGGCCGGAAATCAGGGATGTCGTTGCGCAGGAACGGCTGCTCGATGAGATCGGTGGTGTTCATGGGAACGGCCACCGAGTCTACCAGCGGCCTTCCGCGCGACCGTGCGCGTGGTCGTCGTCGTCCGCGCTCCCGCTATCCCGGGGGCTCGTCGAGCAGATCGGGCCGGTTCCGTCGCATCTTCGCGATCGCCGCGTCACGGCGCCAGCGCTCGATCTCCGCGTGGTGGCCCGACACGAGCACCTCGGGGACGCGCATCCCGCGGAACGCCTGCGGTCGCGTGTAGTGCGGGTGATCGAGCGACGTCGGCGTGTCGAACGAGTCGCGCTCGTGCGACGCCTCGTTCCCGATCACACCGGGGACGAGCCGGGTGACGGCTTCGATCAGGACGAGCGCCGGGAGCTCGCCACCGGACAGGACGTAATCGCCGATCGAGACCTCCTCCGCCGGCAGGCCTTCCACGACCCGTTCGTCGATCCCCTCGTACCGGCCGCAGATCAGCGTGAGGTGCGTTTCCGTCGACAGGTCGCGGACGAACGCCTGATCCATGCGGCGGCCTGCCGGCGAGAGCACGAGCACCCTGCCGCGGTCGGGATCGAGCGATTCGACCGCCGCGAAGACCGGCTCGGGCTTCATCACCATCCCCGGCCCTCCGCCGAAGGCTTCATCGTCCACCGTCCGGTGCCGGTCGGTCGCCCAGTCGCGGAGATCGTGCACCCGCACGTCGATCAGCCCGGCCCCGATCGCGCGACCGAGGAGGCTGCCCGAGAGGGGTCCGCGTACGACGGCCGGGAAGATCGTGAAGACGTCGATCCGCACGGTCCGAGGCTACCCCTGGGATCGTGACCGGCACGATCGTGGCCGCGGGATCGTGGCCGCGGGAACGTTGCAATAGGAACGTGGGACCGTGGGCGCGGGCGGTCGTGTCCACGACCGCCCGCGCCCCGAGCGTCGGGTCGCGCCCTCCCTAGTGCTTGAACGGCAGGGGTAACAGCGCCGCCGTCATCCCCACCAACCGTGTCACCCGCGACCGGCGCTCCGCTGCGTGTCGCTTCGAGACGCCTCTCACGGTCCGTGCGGACGATCCCTCACGGATCCTGTCCTCGATCCGGTACCTCGCGATGTCTCCGTTCAGCATCTCCGCCACCTCCTGATCGATGAGGAGAGCGTAGGCCGCGACCCGGTCGGAACCCGGTGCTAACCGTCACCGGCGGCCGGTGATCCTGCGCGGGGGCGGATGTGACGCGACCTTGGAAGGACGCGTGACGTGCGTCACGGACCGGTTGCGCCGTGAGCGGCCTTCGGAGAGGATGCGCCCGTCGCCCCGGGGTGCAGAGGTGGGCGGAGGCGGAAGGGGGAAGCGCTGCAGTACGTCGTGCTCGCCGCGATCGCACTCGGCGTGACCGTGGTCGGGATCGACAGCCTTCGTCAGCGCGCCACCCTCCGGACGCGCCCGCGAGCCGATCGCGCGATCGCCGCCGCGCTCGTTCGAGCGAACCCGGCGATCGACGTCGGTGAGCTCGTCACGGAGCGCTCCTCCGCGCCGGTGGAGGCGCCCGAGGACAGCCTGGGCGGCGTCTGGGACGTCCTGATCGACGAGCTCGACCCCGAGACGTTCACCCCGAAGCTGGCCGACGGGACGGAGGTCGTGGTGTTCCGCCTCAAGGGAGGCAACGACTACGCCGTCTGCGCGCGTCCCGACCGGACGGTGCACTTCTACCTCGAGCCGTGGGAGGCGGAGCTGCTGCCGCTGATGGACGGCACGCGCACGTCGCAGGAACTGATCGTCGCTCACCTCGAGGAGGCCGGGGACCTGGATCCTGGAGCCGTGCTGTCGCTCGTGACCTCGCTGCACGAGGGGGGGTTCCTCGACCCCGCGCCGGTGGACGTGCCCGCCCTCGTCCGCGACCGCCTGGACCCCGCCTCCCCGGGCAGGAAGAAGATCCGCGGGTTCTTCAAGACGCTCCGGATCTCCTGGGACGGCGCCGACGGGTTCGTTCGCGCGTGCTACCACGGCGCCCTCCGGTTCGCGTTCAAGCCACCGGTCACGGCCGCGCTCGCCGTCCTGGCCGTCGGCGGGCTCGCCGCCTTCGTGGCGACGGTCACGTCGGACCGATTCACCTTCTCGCTTCGCGAGGCGCCCGCAGAGGCCGTCCTGCTGCTCGGGCTGGGCTTCTTCCTCACGTTCTGTCACGAGCTCGGTCACGCGACCGTGCTCACGCATTACGACCGGAAGGTCATCTCGGCGGGCTTCTTCATCTTCTTCGGCTCTCCCGCGTTCTTCGTCGACTCCTCCGACGGGCTGATGCTCGATCGGCGGCAGCGGATGGTGCAGTCGTTCGCGGGGCCGTTCTCCGAGCTCGCGCTCGCAGGGATCGCGTCCCTCGTGGTCTTCTTCTTCCCGGGAGCCGGTGTCTCCGCCTTCCTGTACCGCTTCGCGATCCTGAACTACTACGTGATCCTCCTGAACCTGATCCCCCTCCTCGAGCTGGACGGGTACTGGATCCTCACCGACCTGATCCAGGTACGGGACCTCCGGCCTCGCGCGCTGGCCTTCGTGCAGGGCGACCTCTGGCACAAGCTCCGGGTCCGCGAACGGTTCAGCGCACAAGAGGTCGGACTGTTCCTGTACGGGACGGTGGGGCTGGTGTTCACGATCTTCTCGTTCTACACGGCGTTCTTCTTCTGGCAGCACATCTTCGGCGGGATCGTGAGCGAACTCTGGCACGGCGGCCTGGGCTCGCGCCTCCTCCTGCTCGTCCTGGCGCTGTTCTTCGCCGGGCCGGCGATCCGCGGCGTGATCGCGCTCGTCCGGGCGCTCGCGAAGCGCGTGCGCGCGTACCAGGAGCGGGTGCGCTTCCGCAGCCAACGAGCCTGGCGCGTCGAGGCGGCCGGGATGATCGATCAACTGCCGGCCTTCGAGGACCTCCCCGAGGACGTGCTGTCGGACCTGGCCGGACGCGTGCGGCTCCGATCCTTGCCCCCGGAGCACGCCGTGTTCCGTCAGGGCGACCGGGCCGACGCGTTCTACGTGCTCCGGAAGGGCCGGCTCGCCGTCGAGGACGAACATCCCGAGACGGGCGACACCCGCGTGCTCCGGACGCTCGAGCCGGGCGAGAGCTTCGGTGAGCTCGCGCTGCTGTCCGCCGCGCCCCGGAGCGCCACGATCCGCGCGATGACGGACGCGCAGGTCTTCGAGATCGACAAGCCGACCTTCGATCGGCTCCTCGCCGACGACATCGAGGCGCCCGAGTTCGCACCGACGATGCAGGCGTTCGCCGAGCTCCGTGGCCTCACGGCGTTCCGCCGCCTCACCCTCGACGACGTGGCCGTGGTGCTCGAGCACGGCGACTGGGTTCAGGCCGCGCACGGGGACATCCTGGTCGAGCAGGGTGAGATCGGTGACGCCTTCTACGCGATCGCGTCCGGGCAGGCGGACGTCTTCGTGGACGATGAACCGATCAACGTGCTCGGCCCCGGCGACCACTTCGGCGAGATCGCGCTCCTGGAGCACGTCCCGCGGACGGCGAGCGTCGTCGCGCGAACGCCGCTCCGAGCGTTCCGATTGGACGCCGACGGGTTCGATCGGGTGGTCGCGGAATCGTTACGTCGGGATCGGCCGGACCGGGCCCCAGACCGCGACATGGAACACTGATCCGGGGAGGAACGATGGACTGCTGGCATTGCCGTCGCACCGCGGTGGGCTCCTGCAGGTTCTGCGGGAGAGGGATCTGCGAGGACCACGTCCAGACGCAGCCGTTCGTGCTGGAGCTCTATCGGACGCCCGAGGTGGTCCGGGCGCTCGTCGTCGAGGACGCCCTGTTCTGCGGCGCCTGCACCCCTCGCCCCGACCCGATCGACCTCCCCGAGCTGGACGAGTGACGCACGTCACACTTCCTGGCGTGACGGGCGACACACTGCTGCCGGTGACCAACGACACACCCCTTCCGTGACGGAGGTCGCAGCTTCCACGTGATCGGAGGCGCATGATCGTCGTGTTGCCGGGCACCAGGCCCGCGGAGCGAGGAGGAGACCGGATGGCCGAGAAGAAGATCCAGCCGAAGAGCCCCGCCACCACCGAGCCGGCCGCCGGCAGTCGCGCGCGCGCCGCGGAGCGCACGAACGCGCGGAAGCAGCTCGCGAAGAAGTCCCTCGCGCGGAAGCAGCTCGCGAAGAAGTCCCTCGCGCGGAAGCAGCTCGCGAAGAAGTCCCTCGCGCGGAAGCAGCTCGCGAAGAAGTCCCTCGCGCGGAAGCAGCTCGCGAAGAAGTACTAGATCGTCCCCGAACGTACCCAGGGGTGACGGCGAAGAGGCCCGGGCCATCGGCCCGGGCCTCTTGCAT
>Ga0075423_10000148_pt1 | contig 46417 bp, 35 predicted proteins | sample SoiMethybrSBSTD2_FD_80114 | JGI IMG/M metagenome (GOLD analysis project Ga0075423, IMG submission 80114) | Bulk soil microbial communities from a Populus tree surrounding site in Tennessee, USA - Soil MetaG P. TD hybrid SBSTD2 | ecosystem: Environmental > Terrestrial > Soil > Tree plantation... | reverse complement strand
TCTCGGCGATCGTGCCCTGGATCGACCGGGAATTGAAGCTCGACGATCCGGCGGGGCCGGACCGGATCGCGGCGGACGGATTTGGCGACCTGGCGCTCGTCGCGAAGTGGCGCTTCTACCGCTGGGACGACGTCGGGAAGGCGGCGAACTTCTCCCTCATCGCGGGCATCGAGACGCCCACGGGCGAAGACGACGCGCGGTCCAACGGCGTCCGTCTCGCGCCCGAGCTCCAGCCGGGGTCGGGGTCGTGGGATCCGTCGATCGGAGCGGCGGTCACGTACGAACCCGGCCGGTGGCGGTTCAACGCCGCGGCGCTCTACAAGCGGAACGGGTTGGGCGCGCAGGACTTCAAGTTCGGCGACGAGGTCTTCGCCGAGCTCGCCGCCGGGAACCGGTTCTGGCTGGAGCCCTACCCCGGTCCCTTCATGCGGTTCGACGTCCTGCTTCGGTTTCGTCACCAGGGACTCGCCTCGGACGGCGGAAGCCGGGTGGCCGACTCGGGGGGAGATTTCCTGACGGCGGGGGCGACGCTCGCCTTCCGGCCGCGGCCGACGCTCGACTTCCAGCTCTTCGTCGAGGTCCCGATCCTGGAGGATCTCAACGGGACGCAGGTCGAAGAGGACGTCTCGATATTCTTCGTGATCGGATTCCGGATCTGAGGAGATCGACCATGAGGTACGCCGCGATCCTGTTCCTGGGCCTCGCGATGGGCGCGTGCGCCGCGCCGGGGCCCGAGGTCGTCTCGGTCGCCGGGGATTTCGGGCTGATCGAAATCACCGTCGCCAGCTGATCCTGAAACGAGGAGATGATGGGCCTGGATCGGCTCATGAGGAAGCTCTTCGGGACAATCCCCCAGATCGATCTCGACCGGTCGATGGTGCGGACGCGGATTCCCCGGCCGGTGACGTTCGACTTCGTCGACTTGGCCGACCAGGTCAAACGGACCAACGTCCGGACGCTCGCGGTGCACCTCGAGGCGACGGCCGAGGTACAGGACGGGAAGGTCATCCTCCAGCCGACGGGACAGGCGTTTCCCCTCGAGGGAAAGGCCCCGGCCGACCCCGGACCGGCGCGTCGGCGGGTGAAAGTCCACGACTGGGCGGGGGGAGCGGCGCGGCTCGAAGTGGTGCCGTGACGGGGTCTCCGGCCCTCCCCTTTTTCCGTGAATTTCCCCCCCATCGCGCGGCGGACCGGGTAAGCTAATCCCTGCTTTCATCCGCATTTTCCCCCGTCCGGCCGTTCTGGGCGGGGACGGTGTCGCATCAACGGGTCGGTAGGGGTTCATGACGGACAAGGTCCTTCTCAAGATCAACCTCCAGCGCCGCATCATCCCGGAGGAGCGGCTGAGGGAGGCGCAGACCATCCAGGAGCGCGAGCGCGCGTCGGGCGCCACGCCCCGGCCGCTCATCGACATCCTCAAGACCCAGGGCGCCATCGACTCCATCACCGAGCACCAGCTCCGGATCCTCATGAGCAAGTCCCAGGAGGCGGCCCACGCGACCACCGCGGAGCTCACCCCTCCGGTGGGACTGAGGGGCGGCGGTCGGGCCGGCTCGGAGGCGACCGGCAGTTTCCGGTCGCTCATGGAAAATTCCCTCGCGCCCGATCCCGAGGTCGACACGCCGCCTCCGTCGAAGTCGGGCGGCCCGAAGGAGGTCCTGGACGCGCAGGTCGACTCCAAGAACCGGTTCGGCCCTTTCGTCCTCGTGGCCATCGTGGGGAGCGGCGGGTCGGGGACGGTGTATCGCGCGTGGGATCGCCGCGTGAACCGGTACGCGGGGCTCAAGATCCTCCACACGACCGAGCCGAACGCCCTCGAGCGGTTCACGCGCGAGGCGCGGATCGCGGGCAATCTCCAGCATCCGGCGATCGCGACGATCTACGAGGTGGGCGAGCACGAGGGGCGCTCGTACATCGCGATGAAGTACATCGACGGGCGGCCGATCGACGCGACGCCCCGGACGATTCCGGAGAATCTCGCGCTGGTGCGGGACGCCTGCCGGGCGCTCGGCTACGCCCACGCGCAGGGGATCATCCACCGCGACATCAAACCGGCGAACATCCTGGTGGACGAGTCGGGCCAGGTCTACCTGACCGACTTCGGGATCGCGAAGCAGATCCACCACGACCAGACGAGCACGCTCTCGATGACGGGGACGATCCTGGGGACGCCGAAGTACCTCCCGCCGGAGCAGGCGCGGGGCGAGGCGAAGCTGGCGGACGCGCGGAGCGACGTGTACAGCATGGGGGCGACGCTCTACACGCTGCTCGCGGGGCGGGCGCCCTTCCCCTCGTCGAACGTGTGGGAGACGATCGAGTCGGTGATGAAGCATGACCCGCCGCCGCTGATGTCGCTGAACCGCGCGGTGTCGCCCGAGCTGCAGCGGACGGTGGCGCGGGCGATGTCGAAGGATCCGGCGAACCGGTACGCGACGGCGAAGGCGTTCGGCGACGAGCTGGACCGCCTGCTGGTGCAGAAGCGCTACTCGGGCCGGTACGGCCTGGTGCGCTACCTGGCGCGCAAGTGGGGCGCGCTGGCCGCCGCGGGGGTGCTGGTGGGGCTTACCATGCATACCCCGATCGCGATCGCATTCTTTCACCTTGATCGCCCTCCCGATCCTTTCAATGTAGACCCCATTCCCGGCCTTTACCGAAAGGCCCAAATAGCGCTGAAGGATATAGAACAGACTCCAGGGCTCTCCGAGTCGGAACGTACCGAAATCCTCCAAGGCCGGTTCTGGCCTCCTTTGAATGACTTGCTGGGCAAGTTCGAGGCCCATTCCCAAGGACTGATCTTGAAGGCCAGGGAGCTGGCGGTGATGGGCCGACGAACGGAAGCAACCAAGGAGTTGGCACGATTGGAGGAACAAGTCAGGGGCGATTACCGCATCCCCTACCTGAAGGCGGTCTTGGCGCTGGAAGGGCACCTTAAAGGCCATCCGGTCCCCTTGCCCTCGCCGGAGTCGCCGGATGCGGAGATCGACGGCAAGGATCAGGGACTGCCGAAGGATCTACTGTCTGTCTTTCGAAACGTACCGGTGACCATGTCGGACAACTTGCTCATCGACGAACACGAGCGCGACCGGCGTGCCGCCGAAGGGCTGAAAGCGCTGGGAGAAGGCAAGTGGCGGGAGGCCGCCGCGGCCTTGAGGTCCAAGACTCCCCTGGATTGGTACCGAGCGGCTTGGCAACGCGCCGCTTATTTCAATCATGACTTCGTCGATGTGTTCGAATTGGGGGTCCCGGGTTCCCGGGAGAAATTCGGTGCGGCATTCGCCATGGCCCTCGATGCCAGGGATCCTGAGGCCAAATTGACCCTCCTCAAGTCGCTCTCCCCCCAGGATGCGTATGCCATGCTGCTCATTCACGCCTGGGCGGCGCGGCGCGTCGTGGATCTTGGTCGGGACCCGACGTCGACGGTGTCCGACGGTCTTCGAGTATCGAGCGCCCCCGGCGCCGAGACGGAAGAGCTTCGCGGAATCCTCGACCTCGCTCAATTGAGATGGCGCGCCCTTTCAGGGGCGGATTCCGAAGATGAGTACGCCAAGGCCCGTCAACGCCTGGGGAAGGAACCCAAGACGCCGATGGGCCAGCTCGCGGCCGTCGAGGCCCTGATCGGAATCGGCTCGCGGCGCATCCAGCGCGGGGAGGACTTCCGGACTCCGCTCCAGGAGGCGGCGCAACTCCTGAAGGGCATGAGAGCAAGCTGGAAACCGGCGCGAATCCTGAGGGCGCTCGCCACGATGAAGCTCGCCGAATCCCGCCTCGAAGAATCGATTTCCGAATTGGGCGAGACCCAAGGTTCCTCACCCGCGGAAATCCGAGCCGACCTGGCGCAGGCAGCAATTCGCTATCGCCTGGCCGAGTATTACCGCCAGAGCGGCCTCCCTCCCAAGGGGCAGTTGCGGCAAGCCCAGGACGCCGCGGATCGGGTTCTCATCCGGTACGCGGATCATCCCGAAGCGATGACCTTGAAGGGGGCGACCCTCATTTCATCGACGGAGCTCGACGCGGATTCCGGAGTCGACATCAAGCCTCCCCTGCTCGAGGCGGTGGCCTTGCTGTCGGCCGCCATCAAGCAGATTCCCGACTACGTCGACGCGCGGTACCACCGGGCGCGGGCGCTCTTCCTGCTGGGAGATGCCGGAGGCAACGCCGATGCGGACGGGATTCGGTACCGGGAAGAGGCGATCGCCGATTTGAACGTGGTCTTGGCGAAGGTGCCCGGCTTCGGACCCGCGCTCGCCCTCCGGGGGTACGTCCGATGCTCGCTGGGCAAGTATGAGGACGCCGCGAAGGACATGGCGCAGGCCGCGACCTGGAAGGCGGAACCGACCCTGAAAGCCCAGGCGGGCATCGACGAAAAGCAGATTCAGAAGTGGATCAATCTTGCGAGGGTGAAGAAGGGGCGTTGATATGAGGCTCATCCGCTGGGGCGTCCTGGTGGCTCTCCTCGGCTTCCTGGGATGCGACGTGGGAACCGCGACCGTATTCCTACTTCAAAGCCGCGACAAGAAGAGTGACTCGGGACCCGAGTCCGCACCTCCGGTCCCGGGATTCGGGCCCATCTTCCAGGCATGGGTCGCGCAGATCCCGGATGCCGGCGCCGCGGATACCGCGCGCCAAGATTTGGTCGACTCGAATGGGAACCCGACAGGACCTCTCTGGACGCTGATCGGGAACGCCGCAGCCACGTTCATCTTCGACCCCGACCCAAGCATCACCTTCAACGCGATCCTGATCCAAGTTTCGTCGACGCTGAATTACGACCTCGACTGCGTAGAGGTCCTGGACAATCAGGACCATGTCTTGGAACACGCTTCAGGAATCACCTGGTCCAACCTGGTTGACCTTCCCGACAACATTGTCGGACCCCCGGATGGGGTGGTCGCGCACACGAACGCGATCGATTTCACCAATGCGTTCATATTTACGCTGTACCCCGCAAGCCCGGCCATCGACCGATTCCGCATCAATGGTCACGGTGACACCCTTCCCCCCGACCCCGGGGATGTCGAATCCGTGGGTGGCTTCACCAGCGCCTCGAACGAACGGCCCGGGGGCGTGGCCATTGATACGGCGGGAAAGATCCATCTCACGCTCGCTGTGGGAAATACGGTCCGACTCGCGCGATACGACCTGACGGGCGCATTCGTGGACGATGTGCAGATTGCCACCGGAATCACGGCGGCCGCGGGGAGTCACTCGGTGGCCCTTGACCAGAGCGACGTGATCTATACGGCTACTACAGTTTCCAACGGTCAGGTGCTGGTTCGTCAATATGCGGCTGCCAATCTGGCACAAGGGTGGAGCACGACATTCAACTCCGGGTTGGGATCTGATCGCGTCGAGTCAAACGGTATTGCCGTGGATCAACTTGGCAACGTGGTTGTCGCAGGCGGCATGAACAGCCTCACCGGTCTAAATCACTGGTTGGCTCGACTCACCGGGTCGAATGGAGGAGTGCTCTTCGACCAGCGTCCGGGGCTCGACCTGACAGGCCCCACCTATTGGCACGGGGTGACAACCGATGCCGGCAATCTGATTTTTGCCACGGGCGATTTGACTTCGGCGCTCTCAAGCCAGGTCGATGTCCAGACGGCGCGGTACAACACGGCGGGCACCAATCAGTGGCAGGACCAGTTCGGGGCCGGCGGGAATCCGAACCTTGGAAACGCCATCGCCGTGGCCGGATCCGGCAAGGTCTATGTCGGCGGTTTCCTCAGCACGACCGGCCAGGGACGCAATTCCTTCATCATCAGCTATGCCCCCGCCGCGCCCCCCCTCCCCGGGAATCCCCTGTTCTTTGCGGACGTGGATATCTACAACGGATCCGCCAACAGCAACGATGAAATCCTGGACGTCGCCGTGGATTCGGACGGCTTCGTCTACGCCGTCGGTTACGAAACGGTGACCGGCCAGGGAGAGAACTTCTGGGTCCGAAAATACACCTCGGATCTCACCGAGGTTTGGACGCGGACCTACGACGGCGGCGTGGGGAACGACCGCGCCATCAGCGTCGCCGTCTTCGACACCCACGTCATCGTGGCCGGTTTCCAGACCGTCACCGGAGGGCAGACGAAGTTGCTGCTCCGCGTGTATGCGAAATAGGTCCCGCAGCGTCACCGTGGCGGTCTTCGCCCTCGTCCTCTCGGGGTGCAGCCTGATTTCGCAGGGCACCCACCAGGATGTCTTGATCGACACGAACCCACAGGGCGCCGACTTCAAAGTGCAGGACCAGCAGGGGGTGACCCCTCGGACCGTGTCACTTTCGAAAGCAGAGTCGACGATCACCTTCACCCGGAAAGGCTACTACCCCAAGACGTACGTCCTGAAATGCCGCGCCAGCTCCTATTTTTACTGGAGCCTGGCCATGGGAATCCTCGCGGGCGGAGTCGACTGGATTACCGGGGCCTGGCGTGAGTTCGAGTCGACCGCCATCAAGATTCCCTTGGTTCCGCTCCCGGGCCAGCCGGAGGAGCGAACGGTCGAGGTCCGGTCGGACCCCGCCGGCGCCGAGGTCTGGCTCGGGACCAAGTCCCTGGGTCGAACGTCGGCGAAGAACCCCCTGAAATTGAATTTGATCTGGGAAGACAAGGAGCAGGAGAAGCAGTTGACGTTCAAGCTGGCCGGGTACTACGACAAGCCCGTGCAGCTGCTGAAGAATCAGGAGCTGCTCTCGGCACCTCCATTGGAGCCCATGCCGGTCCCGATCAACGTGGAACTGAGGTCCGAGCCTCCCGGGGCCCGGGTGATCGTCGACGGCGAACAATTGGGGAATCCAACGAATCACATCTTCACGTTCAATTGGTTTGCGGACACACGCCCCCGCAAGGCGGAATTTTTCCTGGACGGATACAAGCCCGCCCTCAAGACGTTCACGCGTGACGATCAGACCGTGACAGTCGTCCTTCAAATCGAAGAAACCACCTTGCCGTTGAAAGTGGAAACGGTCCCCGCGGGCGCCGACATCGAGGTGGAAGAAACCTTCGCCGGAATTGCGCCAAAGGAGATTTCCCTGGCGTGGTCGGTGGCCCGCACGTACTACAAGATCCGGATTTCCCGGCCCGGGTACGAAAGCAGGGAAGAAATCGTCACCAAGGACAAGCTGAAGCAGCCTCTCAAGGTCAGGCTCAAACCCCTCCTCCCCCGGCTCCCCTGAGGCCCGCGGCGCCGGAAAAAGTGAATTTCCCCTCCGCCGGGCCGTAACCCCCCGCGCCCGATGACGAAGATTAGTGCAGAAGCTCAATTGTGAACCTTCAGCCACCCAGCGAGGACACCATGCTCCACCCGCCCCTCGAGCCGCGACGGAAACCCGATCCCGCCTCCTCCCCCGTCGACGGATTCCTCCGCGCGTCCGGATCGATTCCCCCCGGCCGCCGCGAGCAGATCCGCCAGTCGCTCGAGAAGCAGGGATACAAGATCGTCCAATCCAAGATCCCCGCGATCTGGGTCAACCAGTCCAACCGCACCTTCTCGCTCTCCGAAGGCGTCTCCTCCGTCGCCGGCGAGAATGTCCTCGCGATCATGAAGGGACCCGACGCCTTCCTGGTCATCACGCGATCCCGCGGCGGGACGGGGGGCGATCCGTACCTGTTCGGACTCGATCAAGCGGAAGAGTTGCGACGTCTGGCGTGACCGGAGGTTCAACTCCGGCGGCGGACACCGGCTTCCAGCAGGATTCCCTGCACGAACTGCGGCTTCCCCCCCTCGTCCCGCACCAGACTCGCCTCGTGGCGCACGACCGTCTCCCGACCCCCGCGCGTCACCATCCGGTACTCCGTCCGCACGTCCCCCTCCCCCGACCGCAGCTTCGACATCGCCTCCAGGACGCGCTCGCGATCCTCGGGATGGATCTGCTTCGACCACCGGCGCGGATCGTCCAGCCACTCCTGCGGCGTGAAGCCGAGCATCGCCTCGACCTGCGGGCTGATGTAGACCGTCTCCCCCGTCTTCAGCGATTCGATGTACGTGACGGCCGGGATGAGCTCGACGTGCGCCCGGTACCGCGCCTCCGCCGCGCGGAGCTCGCGCACGCGCTCCGCGATCACCATCTCGTACTCGCCCGTGAGCTCGCGGAGCCGCGCGTACGCGTCCTGGAATCCGCGGTGCGCCATCTCGAAGGGCGCGAGGGATTCCGCGAGGAACTCCATCGCCCGCGCGAACGCCCGCGTCGAGTTGCGCACCTTCCGGATCGCGGCCTCGAGCGCCTGGCGGTGGAGGAGGACCATCGCGAGGAGGCCCGTCTCCTCGTTCATGGCGAGGCGGCCGAGATCGTACGCCCGCTTCAGCTCCGCCTCACCGCCCCCCTCGAGATAGGCCCTCAGCGCGGCCCCGTAATCCCGGGCCAGTTCCACGGAGGGACCGCTCATGGAGCCTCGCCCCCGTATTGCGCGACGAGGACGAGCGCGTCGTCCGTCCCCTTGACGTAGCGCTGGATCACGGTCTCCGCGAGGCGGGCCGGCGGGTCGATCGCGTTGAGCGCCTCGGTGAATCCTTCCTGGATCCCGTCCGTGGCGAAAACCAGGCGGTCGCCGCGCGCGAGACGGATCGGCTCGGAATCGGAGAGCCGCGGCAGCTTGTACCCCACGACGCCGCCGATCTGCATGATCGAGACGCGCCGCGAGCCGGGCTTGGAGCGGACCAGCACCCCCTCGATATTCCCCACGGCCGCCCAGGCCAGCGTCGCCTCCTTGACGTTGATCGCCGCGAGCGCCGCCACCACGCCCCGGGTCCCGGTCAGCGCCTCGTGGCTCTGCTGGAAGAGGGGGATGATCGGCGACTCGGCGTGGCGATCGATGGCGGCGACGGCCGTGCGCGCCGCGTACGCCGCCTCGGGCCCGTGCCCCAGCGCGTCGACGACGCCGACCAGCACCCCGTTCGGGATGGGGTGCACGAGGAAGAGGTCGCCCGAGACCGTTTCGCCGGGGAGCGGGAGCGATACCGCGGCCCACACGAGCCCGGGAAGCCGGCCGGAGGATTGGACGACGCCGCTCATCGGAACCACTTCCGGATGATGACCGTGGTGCCCTTGCCCGATTCGGAGACGACCTCGAAATCGTCCATGAGGCGCCGGGTGCCGGGGAGCCCGAGGCCGAGGCTCCGGCTGGTGGAGTAGCCGTCCTTCATCGCGAGGCCGATGTCGGGAATGCCGGGGCCCTTGTCGCGCGCGACGACCTGGATCCCCGCCTGGCCGTTGTCGTGCCCCTTCACCGGGCCGAGGACGATCTCCCCCTTCTTGGCGTACTCGACGATGTTGCGCGACAGCTCGGAGATGGCGGTCGCGATGGCGATCTGGTCCGTGGAGGAAAAGCCGAGCTTGGCCGCCAGGGCCCGCCCGCGCTGCCGCGCCGTGACGATGTCCTGGTCCGAGCCGATCGGGATCGTCACCTCGTCATTCATCCGGATGTCCCGCCTTCGCCAGGCGGTCCAGGAAGGAGAGGGCCTCCTCCAGGTCGAGGGCCGTCCACACGTCGGTGAGACTCAGTCCCAGCTGCACCATGGCGAACGCGACCTCGGGCTGGATGCCCACGATGACGGTCTCGGCGCCACGCATCTTCAGGATCTGCCCGATGCTCCGGAGCGTCCGGACGGCGAAGGAGTCCATGACGTCCAGCACCGTCACGTCGATGATGACCCCCTTGGAGCGGAACCGTCCCACGCGCTGGGCGAGGTCGTCCCGGAGGCGGAGGAGATCCGCGTCGCTCAGCGCCGCCTGGATGCTGGCGATGAGGTAGTTGCCCTGCTTGAGGATCGGAACTTCCATCCGGCCTCCCTCGACTCAGCCTCGATCGAACCCTACTTCGCCTGCTCCAGCGACGGCTTGGGCTCCGACACCTGCGTGACCTGGTAGCCCAGGAGCCGCTCGGCCTCCTCGATGCCCCCCTGCAGGTCGCCGACCGTCTTCATCTTGGCGAGGTCGACGCCGATCGTCACCAGGGTCTGGGCGATTTCCGACGAGAGGCCCGTCACGATCACGGTCGCGCCGAGGAGGCGGGAGGCCTCGACGGTCTGCACGAGGTGGTTCGCGACCTTCGAGTCGACGGCGGGCACGCCCGTGATGTCGATGACGACGACCTTGGCGCGGTTGGACCGGATGCCCCGGAGGAGCTGCTCCGTGAGCTGGCGCGCGCGCTGGGCGTCCACGACGCCGATGATGGGAAGGATCAGGAGCCGCTCGCGCACCTGGAGCACGGGCGTGGACAGCTCGCGGATCGCTTCCTGCTGCTGGCGGATGATGCGTTCGCGCTCCTGGACGAAGCCGACGGCCACCGTGTTCGCGATGCGGTTGGCGGCCGGCTCGTACGCGTCGAGCACGCGGTTCAGGAGGGCGAAGTCCTGCTTGTACTTGCCGAAGAGGGACCGGGCCAGGACGTCGCGCAGCAGGAGGACGATGCCGACGACTTCGTGCGTCTCGACGCCCCGCGGGATGATGCGTTCCGACAGGTTGCGGGCGTACGCCTGCAGGGCGTCCACGCTTCCGGTTTCCAGCACCTCGACGTAGTTGTCGTACACGGAGGTCGCTTCCGCGAAGATCTCCTCCTTCGTCATCGCGGTCAGCAGCTTGGCTTCCGTGATGCGGCGCGCCCAGTGCTCGCGCAGCTCCGTCCGGTTCGCCCGCAGGTGGGCCACCAGTTCCCGGAGCAGCGCGACCGTGTCGTCGCTCCGCGTCTCCTGCGCGGGAACCCTCGCCACCGTCGCCGATTTCTCCTTGTCCCGCGTGGCCATCGATCGACCCTCCATGTTGGTCCAGCCCCTGGTCCTCATCGAGATTCCTCCCCTACGCCTCCCCGGGGCGGCCGCGCGGGCGCCCCGCCCGAGCTCCCGGACCTTTCGGACGCACTCCGATCGGTCCGCGATCGACCCACTCGAGACTCCACCCCGGGAATGCGGCCCATTGTAAGCAAAGGCCGTGCCCCGCCTCCTGCCCGAGGAAGCCCGGGTTCCGCCCCCGCGATTATCATAAGTGAGACAATTCCATTTTTTACTTCTCACTTGTGAGAGGTCGGGGGTATACTTCCGGTCTCATGGGCGCCGCGATCCTGATCGCTCACGACGACCCGGCCGTGGGGGAAGCGCTCTCGATCTTCCTCCAGGGCCAGGGATTCGACTGCACCACCGCCCCGGACTCCCCCACCGCGCTCCGGCTCCTTCGTCACGGCGCCTTCGACCTCGTGCTCTTCGAGCCCGGGTCGGAGCGGGAAGGGCTCGAGAAGCGGGCGCGCGCGGAATTCCCCGGGACCGCCCTCCTGCCGCTCTCGTCGCCCGCGACGGACGGCCGGCGGCGCGCGGCGCCCTCCCGGTTCCACCTCAACGACGAGCTCATCCGGGGCGTCCGCGAGGCCCTTGAGCGGCGCACACCGGCCGGCGCGCAGGAGGCGGACCGTGGGACGCCTGGATCCGATCCGCTGATCGGTCGCAGCCCGCAGATGAAGGGCGTGCTCGAGATGATCCGGAAGCTCTCCACCGCCCCGAGCACCGTCCTCGTCACCGGGGAGAGCGGCACCGGCAAGGAAGTGGTCGCCCGGGCCCTCCACGACGCCTGCAAGGAAACGCGCGACCAGAAGTTCGTGGCGATCAACTGCGCGGCGATCCCGGCGACGCTGATGGAGAGCGAGCTCTTCGGCCACGTGCGCGGCGCCTTCACGGGGGCGACGGCGGAAAAGAAGGGGCTCCTCGAGACGGCCGAGGGGGGATCGCTCTTCCTCGACGAGATCGGCGAGCTCGACATCGGGCTCCAGGCGAAGCTCCTGCGCGCCATCGACCGCAAGGAGGTCGTCCGGGTCGGCGGCGTGAGCCCGATCCGGCTCGACGCGCGGATCATGTGCGCCACGAATCGGGACCTTCGAGAACAGATCTCCCGCCGCCTCTTCCGCGAGGATCTCTACTTCCGGATCAGCGTGGTGGAGATCCGGCTCGCCCCGCTCCGGGAGCGTCCCGAGGACATCCCGGACCTCGTCGCCCATTTCATGGCGCGCCTCAACCGGGAGCTCCGGAGGAAATTCCGGGGAGTCGATCCGGACGCGATGGCGGCGCTGATGGTCTACGAGTGGCGCGGGAACGTCCGGGAGCTGCAGAACGTCATCGAGCGGGCGATGATCCTGAGGGACGGCGAGACCGTCGGCCTCGAGGACTTGCCGGCGCACATCGCCCGGGTCGCGGCCGGACCTCCCACGAAACTGCGCGAGGCCCTGAGATCGTTCGAACGGGAGCACATCCGGACCGTGCTGCGGCAGGCGGGGAGCGACCGGGACGAGGCGGCGCGGCGGCTGGGCATCGGGGTCTCCTCGCTCTACCGGAAGCTCAGGGCGCTGAAACTCACCGCGGAAGAGCCCGCCTCCCGCGACTGATCCAGGCCCCCACCCCTCGATCCCCAAGTAACCGGAAACCACTTCGTACAGATATCGTAAACACTTATGGACGCCAGTTGATCCTCGTCGTGACCTGGGGGCCCGCCGGGAAGGGCGGACAGCGCTGATCGGGGGGGTGGTTCCGGTTGTTGGAGGAAGCCCCATGGGCGCCCAAGGTGCCTTGATTGGACGTTTCTTCGAGTCCCGTCGTCCGGAGAGACGCGGGTTTCCCCGAAGGAAGATCACATGAGCAGCGACACCACGCACGGCGGTCTTTACCCGCGGACGATGGGGTATCTCCGCCAGCACCTGGTGGCGGTGGTCGAAGACGATCCCGAGACGCTGGCCGCGCTTCGCCGGCTCCTGCGCGACGCGCCCTACCGCGTCATGATCACGGACCGGCCGTTCCAGGCGCTGGAATGGCTCGACACCCATCGCTTCAGCCTCGTCCTGGCCGATCAACGACTGCGCGACAAGCCCGGGATCCAACTTCTGGAGGAAGTGCACAAGCGGTCGCCCGACACCTTCCGCCTCATCCTCACCTCCAACCCGGAGAGCGGCGATATCGTGGAGGCGCTCGGGAAGACGGTCCAGGGGGTGATCGCGAAGCCCTGGGACGGCACCTCCTTGAGGAGGACGCTCCTGGCGATCCTCCAGTGCCAGGAGGAGCGCCACCACGTTTCGGGTCCGCCCCGGGTGTAGTCGCTCCCGCCCCGCCCGGCCGCCCATTCGACCTTCCGTTTCACATTCCGCTTGACACTCCGCCCGTTACTGCATATACTATGTGAGTAACCCATGCGAATTGTTATCGTAGGCCGCTAGTCCGACGCGCCCGCCGGGCCCGCCACGCGGGGCCCAGGGCCTAACCCCGTCCTCAATCGGATCGATCCCTCCCGGGGATCCGGTCCCGATTCAAACCCCTTCGACGGCTTCATCTTCTCGCTGAACTCACACTTTTTCGACAACAGGAGCTTCACCATGATGCGCCCAATGGCGTCCGGACCCGCTCGGCCGGGTCCTTCGGGGAGCCGACTGCTCCTCGGGCCCGCGCTCGTCTTCGCTTTCGCGAGCGCCTTCTTCCTCTTCGCCGGCAAGAACCTGGCCACATCCACCCCGGCCCCGGCGACGCCCGCGAAATCGCTCATCTACGCGGGATGGTTCGGCAACACCACGCCGACGCCGAGCTACATCCAGGCCAACCTGGCCTTCCTGGAATCCCAGCCCTTCAACGGCATCGTCGTCTATCTCCGGAATCCCTCGATGTCGGTCAACGCCTCGATCGGCGTGATGACCAACACCCCGATGTCGTACGCGTCGATCTCCTCCGTCCTCGACCCCATCCGGAATCTCCCGTTCACCCAGCTGGTGGACAATTTCGGATTCGTCATCGGGAACGACCCGCCCGACTTCTTCGACGACTGGTCGATCCCCATCCAGAACTTCGCCAACCTCGCCCGCGCCCTCAAGGAGGCCGGGCTGAAGGGCTTCGTCTTCGACAACGAGCAGTACTTCGCCCCGTGGGCGGACTACCCCACCGGCGTCAGCTATCCCCTGCTCTCCCTCGCGCAGTACGAGACCCAGGCGCGTCTCCGCGGGAAGCAGGTGATGGAGGCGATGGTGGCGGAATTCCCGGAGATCGTGGTCATCACGCTCCACGGGCCCTACATCTCGGAGCCCTCCGCCCCCTGGCAGCTCGGGTTCCCCCAGTGGCAGAGCGGCAACGAGCTGCACGGCCCCTTCTTCTCGGGGTTCGAGGAAGGGAAGGGAAGCCTGTCGCAGAACGTGGACGGCGGCGAATTGTACGACTGCCGCAGCTCGGCCGACTTCCAGGAGACCTACAACTGGCGCAAGTACGACCTGCCTTCCGACGCCGTAAATTGCGCCTTCATCCCCGCGAGCCTGCGGCCCTCGTGGCCCGCCGGCGTCTCCATTTCCTACGGCGTCTACGACCAGCCCTTCGGCGGCCAGCCCATGAATCCCACGGTTCTCTCGACGACCCTCGCCAACGCGCTCCAGGCGTCGGACCGGTGGGTGTGGTACTACGTCGAGGGTCCCTCGTACCTTCTTCCCGCGAACCAGGGTGGAGCGTCGCAGGCGTGGGTCGATGCCGTTCGCTCCGCGCTCCCGGCGACCCCTCCCCCGGCGCCCGCCCCCCTGGCGCCCTCGACCTCGGATCCGGCGCGCTCCTCGTGCGGCTTGCTCGGCATGGAGGTGGTCCCGATCTTCCTCGTCCTCGGCTTCATCCGGTCGCGGATGGGGCGGTTGCGGCGGAAAGGGAAGTCGTAGCCTGGCCCTCGACTCGTCTCCGCCCCGCTCGGGATAAGCAGGGCCCTGCTTAGAACACCGACTCGGGGACGAAGAGCGTGTCCCCCGGCTGGAGCGGCACGTCCTCCTCGGGATGGCCCGCGACCACCCGGGCCAGGTTGAGGACGAAGGTCCGGCGGCCGCCGTCGCCGAGCCGCCGGATGAGGCGCACGTTGGCGTCGTTCGCGATCCGCGTGAAGCCGCCCGCCAGCGACACCGCCTGGCTCGCGGTCAGCCCGTGGTCGGCATCGACGACGAACGCCCCGGGGCGCGCCACCTGGCCGCCCACGTAGACCTTTTCCCGCGCCGGCACGAAGACGATGTCGTCGGGGAGCAGGAGCGGATCGCGCTCATGGCCGACCCTCGAGACGTCGACGGGGATCGCCAGACGTTCCGACGACCCGACGGCGCGCGGCCGGTAGACGACGACGCCGTGCTTCGCGGCGTCCTCGAGAAACCCGCCCGCCTGCGCGACCGCCTGGAGCAGGGTCACGAGCCTTCCGCTGGGGACCTCGTAGTCGAGCGGCTTCGCCACGGCCCCGAGGATGTACACGCGCTTCCGCGCGTACTCCTTGACCAGGACGGAGACGTCCGCCGACACGAGGTAGTCCTTTTCGAGCCGCTCCTTGATCTCCCGGCGCACCTCTTCCAGCGTGCGGCCGGCGAGCGGGGTCTTCCCGATGAGCGGGTAAGTGATCGACCCCTCCGCCGGCACGCGCGCCTCGAGCGTGAGATCGGCCTGCCCGAGCACCGTGAACCGGAGCTCGTCGCCGGGGTAGATCGGATACCCGTCGCGGTACCGCTTCGTCTGCTGGGCCAGGAGCTCCTCGCCCGTCTTCGCGTCAACCGCGGCCCCTTCCGGCCGGGCCGGGTCGCTCCCCGCGGGATCGTATTCCTCCGCCGAGGGCGCGCGTCCGGACAATCCCTGGCAGGACGCCGTCAGCAGCAACAGCCAAGGCAGGATGCGTTTCACCAGTCCACCCCCAGTCCAAGGCTGAATCGGTAGTTCTCGAACTCGAGCGTCGGGACCTCGGAGTCCGCCGCACGGTAGAGCGCCCCGAAATCGGCGTGGAACCGCTCCCGGAACGCCCACTGGAGGCCGACCCTTGCCAGGATCACGCGCCGCTCATTCGATCCGTCCGACTCCTCCTGGCGATCCCACGAGAGCAGGCCCTGCGCGCTCCACCCTTCCGTGAAGGTGGTCCGGTACCGGACATGGACTCCGTCGGCGATCGCGAGTCCGCTCAGGACGGACTCCATCGGCTCCCGCGCGAGCTCCACCCTCAGGTCGTGCTTCTCGCCGATCTCCCAGGTCGCGGAGATGGAAGCGACCGCCCCCGTGAATTTCTCGACGGGCAGGAGTCCCCCCTCGTCGGGATCGGCCCGGCCGAATCCGAGGCGCGCCTCGGTGTGGACCTTGGGCGAGACCGCCCCACGGATCCCGCCGACGACGCGCGTGTACGTGAAGTCGCTGAAGGCCGGCTCGTCGTAGTCGGACTTGGAGAGCCGAAGTTCCATGAACGCCGCGACCTGGGGTCCGACCTCCATCGCGCCCAGCGCGGCGACCTCGCGCCGCAGGTAGTTGCCCCGGGCGAGCGCCGCGTCGTCGATGGCGAATCGCGCCCTCGCCGCGGTCAGCTCGACGTCGAACCGGTTGAAATCGCCGAGCGCGCGGACGTACTCCCGGTCGAACCGGCTGTCGACGGGGCCCGTCACCTGGAGGACGTCGAAGGGGTCCTTCAGGTCCTTCCATTCGAGACCCGCCTCGAACCGGAACGAGGAAACCCCGGCGCTTCCCCCCGCGTCCACGAAATGCTCCATGCCGTTGAACTCCGCGTGATCGGCGAAGAGCCGCTCGCGGCCCTGATAGTTCACGTGGGCGCTCTCCCTTCCCGATTCCCATCGGAGCCGCGCCTTGAGCAGGATCACCGTGATCCGGTCCGATTCCGGATCGACCGGCGCGAGCAGGATGTTGTCGTCGAAGACCTCGGCGATCTTCAGTCCGGTCGAGTACGCGAGCTTCTTCACGCCCAGTCCAAAAGGATCATGCGGTCCTTCGAGCGACGGCTCGGGGTCGGGCGTGGGATCCACATCCGCGTCCTGCGCCCGGGCCGCGGGAGGCAGGGCGAGGGCGCCCAGGAGGGCCCCGACAATCGCCCAAACGCGATGCGCACGCACGCCTCAGCTCATATCCGGAAGAAACGCTTCACGAGCGACCCCTTCACGTTTGGTGTACGACGGCAAATTCCCTCGGTTACAGGCGCTCGCGCCCATCGGCCGGTAACCGTGCGGCGGCGACGTCGTAAACGGAATCGGAGAGCGATCCCGATGCATCAACGCCCGGATTCGAAACGAGGAGGAGCGCGGACCGGGCCGATTTCGCTCTCAAAAGTGAGAGCCGCGGCGGGGCGGGTCGATTCGATGGGTCCATTCGGAGCGCAGGAAAGCCGAAGGAAGGCGCCGATTCCGGTTGGCCACGCATTTGCTTAATTCACGCCACCGGATTCGCGTTCCATCGGCGGGAACCGCCCGCACGCGATGAAGAAGAGAGTCCAGGTCTCCCCCACGGGACTCCGCTCCGGAGAAGAAGGAGAACCGATGCAGATCGAGACCGACGTCCTCGGCAACCAGAGACAGTTCCCGAAAACCGAATGGGAGCTGCTCAAGCCGGCGCCCCATCTCCAGTCAATGGAGGTCCTGGCGCGCAATTATTGGAAGCCCCTCTACTTCTTCGTCCGCCGCCACCGGTTCGACATCGAGACGAGCAAGGACATCGTGCAGAGCTTCCTGGCCAACATCCTCGCCCACGGCACGGTCGTCAAGGCGGATCCGAAGCTCGGGCGGTTCCGGACTTTCATCCTCGCGGCCCTCTCGAACTTCATCAAGGACTGGTCCCGGACGTCGACCCGGCTCAAGCGGGGCGGCGGCCACCGGCCCGTCTCGCTCGACTTCGCCTCGGCCGAGGCCGAGTACTCGCCGCAGGTCGCCTCCGAGGATGATTCGCCCGAGAAGGTGCTCAACCGGGCCTGGGCGCGGAGCCTCATGGACCAGGCGGTGGAGGAGATGAAGGGGGCGCCCGCCCACGTGAAGGCCTTCCGCCTTTACCTGGACGGAGAGAGTTACGAATCGATCGCCACGAAGACCGGCCTGACGCAGACCGCCGCCAAGGTGGCCGTGCACCGGCTGCGCGGGCGGCTCCGGCAGGTGCTCATCCGCCGGATCGCGGACACGGTCGGGACCGAGGCCGACCTGGAGGCCGAGCTCTCGGAATTCGTCGGACTGCTCTCGTAGGAAGCCGGAACCCGGGGAACGGACATGGACTTGCGCGTTCCTTCGACCCCGTTCCAGGCCGTCAACCACTACGTCGTCGGCGAGCAGATCGGCGGCGGCGGCATGGGCACCGTCTTCCGCGCCTTCGACGTCCAGCTCAAGCGCCACGTCGCCCTCAAGGTCCTGAACAGCCTCGACCAGGATTCCCTCGAGCGGTTCGTCCGCGAGCGGGAGATCACCGCGGATCTCGACCATCCCAATTTCGTGCGCGTCCTGACGATGGGCTACCTCTCCACCGAGGAGGGGCGGAGGCCCTTCTACACGATGCCCCTCATCCGCGGCGAGACGCTCGGGATGATGATCCGCCGCCGGACCCGGCCCGACGAGGAGGGCGAGCGGCTCCGCGAGGAATTCACGCTCCACCGGCTCCTCCAGCTCGTCCAGCAGCTCTGCCTGGCGCTGGAGAGCGCCCACGACATCGGCATCATCCACCGGGACCTCAAGCCGGCCAACGTCGTCATCGGGCCGTACGGCGAGCTCTACATCGTCGACCTCGGCCTGGCGAAATACTTTCACGAGGGGGACGACCCCGTTACTCGCCCCTCCGCGGCGCCGACGAATGAGGAAACCCCGGGAGACCTGACCGCCCGGGGAGCGGTGGGCACGCCCTATTTCATGGCGCCCGAGCAGATCCTCAATCCCGGCTCCGTCGACGCGCGGACCGACATCTTCGGGCTCGGCGCCGTCCTGTACTTCATCCTGACCGCCGACCGTCCGCTCTACCGGGCGCGCAACGAAACGCGCTCGGGATCGACCGTCGCGGACACGGCCCTGCTGCCCCTGCCGCGCCACAGCACCCGGCGTTCGAGTGGGCCGAATACGGCCTTCGCGCGCTGGGAGGAGGACGAGGACGGGCCCCCCAGTTCGCGCGCCGAGATCCTGATGCAGGCGCTGAGGGACGACCTGGTTCCGCCCGACCAGATCGTGGCCGCGCACCGGCAGGAAATCGAATCAAGCCACGCCGACGGCCCGATCTTGGAGCCCGTCGACGCCGCGCTCAGCGCCATCTGCATGAAGGCGCTCGCCCGCAAGCCGGAAGATCGCTACCAGACCTGCCGGGCCATGTGGCAGGAACTCCAGCACTACCTCGAGGGTCGGCTCGAAACGGTCCTCAAGCGCGAGGCCTCGGACCTCACGAGGAGAATGTCCAAGGGGACGCTCCCCACCGCGCTCCGGGACTACGAGCTCGCGGAGCGGCGGCTCCGGGAGCGGATCCTCGAAAAGGAGAGCGTCGGCCGGCTGGGCCTCGAGGAGAAACTCGACCTGTTCGACCTGCTCCTCGAGAAGGCGAAGATCTACGAGATCCGCGGGGAGAGCGCGCTGATCACCCGGGCCGTCACGCGGGCCGAGCCGATCATCGAGACCGCGCTGGAAGTCCTGCACCGGCAGCTGGTGCAGCTGCTGATCGCGAAGGGCATCGCCCTCTCGGACCAGTCGGAGGCGGCGGAGGCGAAGACGATTTTCGCCCGCGCCCTCGAGACGGCGCGTCTCCACGGGTTCGACGATCTCGCGGCGGCGGCCGGCTGCGCGTACGGCGCGGCCTGCGGGCGCTCCGGGGATCCGGCCGACGCCGAGCCGGCGCGGAAGGCGCTGGAAGACTCGATCCGGCTCGCCGACCGGCTGGCGGACGTTCCGCAACGCGTGCGCAGCCGGGTGAGCCTGGCCCGCCTCGACCGGGACCATCGGGACAAGTCCGAGCCGGCCCAGGTGCTGCTCGAAGAGGCGCTGCGGATCGCGGGGGCGGAGCCCACGCTTCTATGCGAAGTCAATCTCGCGCTCGGCTTTCATCACCTGGGCCGGAAGGAGGCTTCCCTCGCCCACCAGTACGCGGAGGCCGCCGCGCGGTACGCCGAAAGGGTGGACGCCCAGAACCTGCTCAGGGAAGCCCATTTCCTCCAAGGGCAGGCCCGGCACGCGCTTCGAGAACCGGACCGGCGCGCGGAGCACTTCAAGCTGGCGCTGAAAGTCCGGGGGCCCCGCCGGACCGCCATGGAATCCCGGATCCTCGAGTTCTACAAGAAGCACGACCTCGATCCCGCCGAGATCGGCCTGAGAATCCCCCGCGATTCCACGCGCCGTCCCGACCCCCTCGCGGCCAAGGCGTCGTCCCTTGAAAAACGGACGTAACGCTCCCCTTCCTCCATCGAACATCTAGGTAGGAAGGCCGTTTGATCTGGCTCCCGGCGCTCTTTTCGCGGACGGCGGATCGGGAGGGGTCCGGCAAAACCCATCGAACGGCCTTCCTTTCATTGAATCTGAAGGGTCGCCCGTCGGGGTTTCATGTGGGGGCCATCTTGACGCATCACCGGGTTGAACGAGGTTCTTTCATCGCGATCGGGGCTTGGGAGGGAGCGGCGATTCCTTCGCCGGCGCTCGAGAATGGTGCCTGCCCCCTGGTGCGATCGACCCACGCACCGGTCCTCGCGGCCCATCCTCCCGCGCGCATCGAGATCCTCCTCTTCGAGGCCTCCCTTCCTCGCTCCATCGCGTGCCGATTCCCTATTCGAGGCTGACAAAGATATGGGAACCCGGACGGAACGCGACGCCGACCGATCGTCCTCCCCGGGGTTCGCGAAAGCGGCGCCGGTCGGGACGAGCGTAGGCACGGTCCTCGTGACCGGCGTCGGGGGGATCGTCGGCCAGGCGATCATGAAGTGCCTGGCGAACTCCCCCCATCGCGTGGTCGGGGCGGACGCGAGCGAATCGGCCGCGGGCCTGTACGCGGTCTCCAAGGGGTACCTCGTCCCCTCCGCGAAGGATCCGGCCTACATCGACCGGCTCCTCGAGATTTGCGCGGCGGAGAAGGTCCGATACCTCTTTCCCGGCCTCGACATGGAGCTCCCCCTCTTCGCGCGCGCCGCGGACCGGATCCGCCAGGCGGGGGTCATCCCGATCATCAGTCCCACCGCCGTGGTGGATCTCGCCGACGACAAGCTGGAGACGGTTCGCTTCCTCGAATCGCACGGCCTCCCCGCGCGCCGGACCTGGGACCTCGGGGAGTGGTTCCCTCCGGACCTGCGCATGCCCCTCGTCCTCAAACCGCGAAAGGGCGGATCGAGGGCGCAGGGCGTCTACACCGTGACGACCGAGGCGGAGCTCAGTTATCGCGTGGCGCGAATCGATCGCTCGAACTACGTCATCCAGGAGCACGTGGGGGGGGACGAATTCACCTGCGGCACGATCAACTTCGACGGCCGCTGCCACGGCGTGATCGTCATGCGGAGAACGCTCCGCGACGGCGACACCCACAAGGCGTACGTCGTGCGCGAGCCGGAGATCGAATCGTGCGTCCGCGAGGCCGCGGAGCGGCTGAAGCCGTTCGGCCCGTGCAATTTCCAGCTCCGGCTCCGGGACGGTCGACCCCTCATCTTCGACATCAACCCGCGCTGCTCGGGCACGAGCTACTGCCGGGCCCTCGCGGGATTCAACGAGCCGCTGATGACCTTGGAACATCTCGAGCGCGGGACGGACCCGGCCTTCGAGATCCGCCCCATCTCGATCTTCCGGTACTGGCAGGAGATCGTGGTGGAGAACGACCGGCTCGACGAGACGCGGGGCGCGGGGATGACCTGGAACGAAGGGAAACGCCTGTGAGCGGCCCCGGGAACCTTCCGCTCGAGGCGGCCGGCGTCGCCCTGCAGAGGATCCTCCGCGCGATGCGGATCCCGGAACACGTCCATGTACGCGCCAGTCGAGGTCACCTGACCATCGAATCGCAGGACGCGGACGGGGCGCGCCTCGTCGTCGGCCGGGCCCTGCCGGCGGATGGAGGATCGTTCCGCCTGATGCTCTTGAGGGAGCCCGGCCAGTGGGAGGAACATCCGGCCGCGGGTTCGCTGGAGGACCTGGCGTTCGGGGTGCTGGAATTGCTCCACGCGGAAAGGGCGCACGCCCCGGGCGGCGACCCGGGTCGACGCGCCGGCCGCTGACCGGGCGGAAATCGCCGGAGTTCGTCTACCGTGCTCTTCAACTCCCTGCTCTTCGCCCTTTTCCTGGGAATCGTCTTCGGGCTGGACCGCCTGACGGCGAGCTGGACGCTGCGGAAGGTCTACCTCCTCGTCGCCAGCTACCTCTTCTACGCCGCGTGGTATCCCCCCTTCATCCTGCTCCTGCTCCTCCCGACGCTTTCGGACTGGTTCGCGGCCCGCTTCATCGCCGCCACGACGAAACTCCCGCTCCGCCGCGCGATCCTGGGGGCGAGCCTCTGCCTGAACCTGGGCCTGCTCGCCTTCTTCAAGTACGCCAACTTCCTCTGGGACACCGGTTCGGTGGTGGCGCAGGCGATCGGATTCCAGCCCCAACCGCGCCATTTCGACGTCCTCCTCCCCGTCGGAATTTCGTTCTACACGTTCCAGACGATGTCCTACACGATCGACGTCTACCGGCGGGAGCTGATGCCCGCGCGCTCCTTCCTGGACTACGCGCTGTACGTCGCCTTCTTCCCCCAGCTCATCTCGGGTCCGATCCTGCGCGCCGGCTACTTCCTCCCGCAGTGCGAGACGTCGAAGCGCGCGACCGCCGACCAGATCGGCTGGGGTTTGACGCTCTTGACGATCGGACTGTTCCACAAGGGAGTCGTCGCGGACGCGATCCTGGCGCCCATCGCCGATCGCGTCTTCGGCGCGCAGGTCGGCGTCGGCTGCGCCGAGGCGTGGTTCGGGACGCTCTCCTTCGGCGGCCAGATCTTCTTCGATTTCGCGGGCTATTCGAGCTGCGCGATCGGGACGGCCCTCCTGCTCGGCTGGCAGTTCCCGGACAATTTCCGGTACCCCTACGCGGCGCTCGGCTTCTCCGACTTCTGGCGGCGCTGGCACATCTCGCTCTCGTCGTGGTTGCGCGATTACCTCTACGTGCCCCTCGGGGGAAACCGGGCCGGCCCGGTCCGGAGGTCGATCAACCTGATGACCACCATGCTGCTCGGCGGATTGTGGCACGGGGCTTCGTGGAAATTCGTGGCGTGGGGCGGCCTGCACGGACTCTTCCTGACGCTCGAACGGGCGGCCCAATCGGTCGTCAACATCGAGGGGTGGCGGCGATCGGGCGCGGGCCGCCTCGCGCTCTGGGCCGTCACGTTCCTGCTCGTCACCTTCACCTGGACTTTTTTCCGCGCGCCCGACTTCGCCTCCGCCTGCGGCGTGATCGAATCGATGCTCTCCCCGGCGCGGTCGGCGGTGCTCAACATGTCGGCGCTGAGGCTGGCGGTCGTCGCGGCCGTCCTGGCCGCCATGCTGATCCTGCACGCCTTCATGCGCGACCGCACGGCGGAATCGGTCTGGGGGCGGATGGCGTGGCCGCTCCGCTCGGCGCTCCTCGCGGGCATGATCCTATCGTTCCTCCTGATTCCCGGAGACTCCCGTGCTTTCATCTACTTCCAGTTCTAGGCCGGCTTCCCCCGCCGGAGGGTGGGGACGGACCTGGTGCCTCACGATCCTCGCCGGACTGGCCGCGGTGTCGGCGCTCGAGGCGACGGCCCGCGCCAAGGGGGTGACGCCCAGCTGGAGCGTCGGCTCGGAATCCTGGTCCGTGGAAGCGGCGGAGCTCGGGCCGCGGGACGTCGCGATCATCGGCACCTCCCGCATTCTGTCCGGCGTGGAGCCGGAAGCGCTTTCCCGCCGGATGGGCCGGCCCGCGCACCAGCTGGCGATCAACGCGACCTCGATGCTTCCCGTCCTCGAGTGGCTGGCGGCCCGCGAGGATTTCGAAGGGCTTGTCTTGGCCGACGTCACGCCCCGGCTCGAATTCCAGGAGGGATTCGACCGCCACGCGGCCGCGGAGCGATTCGTGCGCGATTTCCGGGACTACTTCCGCTCGCCCGCGCGTCGCCTGGATTCCCCGTTGTCGCGATTTGTCCAGACGCACCTCGCCTGCCGGTCCCCGGGCTTCGCTCTCCTGGCCCCTTACCGGGACCGCCACGCGAGCGGAGGCCGCCTGGACCGGATGACCGTGGAAGGGACGCGCTTCGTCCGGCTCGAATTCCGAAAGGACGCCGGGGATCCCGGGGAGAAGGAGGTCCAGCCCGCGTCGGCGGCTCCGGCCGGACCGGCGGAACTGGAGGTCCTCTTCACTCGATTCGCGACGGCCGCGCGCGCGATCGGCCGTCGGGGCGGACGCGTCGTCTTCCTGTACATGCCGGTCTCCGGCCGGCTGGCCGTCGCGGAGGAGCGCGACTTTCCGCGCGTGATCTATTGGGACCGCCTGGTCGCGGCCGCGGGCGCCGAGGCCGTCCATTTCAAGGACATGCCGGAATTGGCATATTTCACCTGTCCGGACGGGGAGCATCTCGACGGCCCCGACGCGGCGCGATTCACCGAGGCCCTGGCGTCGGTCCTGGCCGCCCGGCGCTGAGCCGGAGGAGACGGGGCCTGTAACTCCGCCTTCGCCGTTGTCGTAAATCGAAGGGGAGATCGATGGGCCGGATATCGGAGGTCGCCGCTGGAGACCCGGGTCCGACGCCTCCCCTTCCCGCGCAGGCTCCCGATCCGCGACGCGGAGCGCGCTGGCCAGGGCGCCGGAGCCTCAAGCCGGGGCGGGAATCCAGGCCGTCCGAACGAGACATCGTATGACGGTTCACCAGCAAAGGAGGTCGATGACATGATCCCCTTCCGTTGACGCGACATCCTTGAGCCCTCGGCCGTGCCGGCGACCGACGCTCGCCACACCGACCAAGGAACTGGACCCTGTACCGAGTGGAGATTCCGAACATGAAGGCATCGAGAGCACACACCTGGACATTCGCCCTTACCTGTATCGCGCTGGCGGCATTCCTGGTCTCCGGACCGATCGCGGCCTCGCCGCAGGGCAACGGCAACGGCAACGGCAATGGCAATGGCAACGGCGGCGGCAACAACTCCGGCTCCGGATCGGGGTCGGCTTCAACTCCGACGACGTACAGCGGCCGGGCGACCGTCGTGAGCGCCTCCGTCCTGGGGGTCGGCACGACGATCTGCGACACCGGCGACCTGCCCAGTTCGGGCGGCTGCCTCGAGGCGTCGGTATTGACGACGAGCGTCGCCGGCCTCGTCTCCGGGGACGCGTGCCACGCGACGTGCGTCGGCCAGGGCCACTACAGCCGGTCCGAGGCCTCCCTCGGGAGCGTCACGCTCTCGGTCGCGGGCAACACGATCTCGGCCGCCCTCTGCATGGCGCGGGCCAACGCGACCTGCGATGACAGCGGCAACGCCGACGCCTCCGGATGCTCGGAGCTCGCGGCCCTGTCGGTGAACGGCAACGGGATCCAGGTCAGCGGCGCGGCCAACCAGGAGAACGTCTCGTTCCTGGGGCTCCGGATCATCATCAACGAGCAGGTCAAGGTCGTGAACGGGGATACCGCGGAAATCACGGTGACCGCGCTCCACGTGATCGCCACCAGCCTGCTCGGCGTGACCCTCGCGGACGTCAGGATCTGCTCCGCCCACGCGGACATCTGCTGCGGCGGCAGCGCCGGCAGCCACGCGGAGGTCCACGACTTCGTCACCGGCGGCGGCTTCATCACGGGCACGCCGTCCGGGGAGCACGGCAACTTCGGCGTGGCCGGAGGCATCAAGAACGGCTCCTTCTGGGGCCACCTCAACTACATCGACCACGGCACGGGCATGCACGTGAAGCACGTGACGATCACCGGGTACGACGCGACCGGTCCGACGGAGCGGCGCATCACGGGGACGTGCACCATCGACGGGCAGGCCGGCTACTCGTTCTCCTGCTTCGTGGCTGACAACGGGGAACCGGGGACCAACGACACGTTCAACCTGTTCCTGTCGAGCGGTTATTCCGCCAGCGGCTACCTGCAGGGCGGGAACATCCAGCTGCACCATTGACCGATCGTCATCGAGTCACGGCGGGAAGGGCGCCCTCGCGGGCGCCCTTCCCGTGCTTTTTTGGGGCGGAGGATCCCCTACGGAGTCCTCACGCTGACCTGGTTCGAAGTGGCCGAGTTGCCCGCGCCGTTGAATGCCAGGACGCGGTACTTGTATGTCACGCCCGAAACCAGGCCGGTCTGGCGGAAGGACCGGATGTTGGCTCCGACCCACCCCACCTGCCTCCAGGAGGTCCCGGATTTCCGCTCGATGGAGAATCCGTTCTCGTTCGACGAATTGTCGGCCCAGGAGAGGGTGACGGAGGTCGAGGAATCGGCGAGCCCCGAGAGGTTCGAGGGGGCCGCGGGAATCTGCGACGGAGTGGTCACGCTGACCTCGTTCGTCGTCGGCGAATTCCCGTACCCGTTGAACGCCAGGACGCGGTAGCTGTAGGACGCGCCGGCCGTCAGCCCGGTGTTGCGGTACGTCGTGATGTTGGCCGCCACCCATCCGACTTGGCTCCACGTCGAACCGTTCCTGCGCTCGATGGAGAACCCGTTCTCGTTCGACGATCCATCGGTCCAGGAGAGCGCGACCGACGTCGCGGAATCGGCCGAGCCCGACAGGCCCGAGGGAGCCGCCGGAATCTGGGAAGCCGCTGTCGTCGTGACCGTCGCTTCGTTCGTCGTGGCTGAATTCCCGTAGCCGTTGAAGGCGAGCACGCGATAGCTGTAGGCCGTGCCGGCGGTCAGGCCCGTGTTGCGGTACGTCGTGACGTTGGCCGCGACCCATCCCACCTGGCTCCACGTCGAACCGTTCCTTCGCTCGATGGAGAATCCGTTCTCGTTCGAGGATCCATCGCTCCAGGTGAGGGTCACGGAGGTCGAAGAATCGGCCGTGCCCGCCAGGTTGGAGGGAGCCGCCGGGATCTGCGAGGCGGCCGGAGTCGAGATCGTCACCTGGTTCGTCGTCGTCGAATTCCCGGAGCCGTTGAACGCCAGCACGCGGTAGCTGTAGGAGGTGCCGGGGTTCAATCCGGTGTTGCGGTACATCGTGATGTTGTCCGCGACCCAGGCGATCTGGCCCCAGGTCGAGCCGTTCAGCCGCTCGATGGAGAACCCGTTCTCGTTGGAGGAACGGTCTTCCCAGGCGAGATCGATCGTGGTCGAAGAGACCGCCTGCGCGGAGAGATTCGCTGGCGCGGTCGGAATGGCGGACGCGGCGGTGGTCGACGAGGTCTCGTTGGTGTAGCCGGAATTCCCCGCGCCGTTCACCGCGCGCAACCGGTAGGTGTAGGCGGTACTGGACGTGAGGCCGGAGTCCCGGATGGACGTGGCGTTCATGACCGGAGTGGAGACGCGGCTCCATGTCCCGGCCGCCCCGATCTTCCGCTCCACTTCGAAGCCGGTCTCGTCCGACGATCCATCGACCCACGTCAAGTCGATCGCGGAAGCGGAGGCCGACTGGGAGGCGAGCGTCGTGGGGGACGCCGGAGGCGTTCCCGACCCCGCCGCGGCCGCGTCCGCCTTGCCCTGCCGGAGGGCGCTCACCCAGGCATCCGATGCTCCCCCCAGGATCGGCGGCAGCAGGTACGTGGCGGCCTCCGAATAGAACCAGACGTAGCGGTCCGCCCGCCGGAGCGAGTTGGCGATCGTGGACCGGAGGATCGTGGGATCCATGCCCGCCCCGCCGAAGGGGACGTCGTAGACGCCGAAGCTGATCGAACTGCGGCCCGGCCATTCGGCCCGGAGCGCCGCGGGAATGAACGCGCAATTGACCGCGGACGAGGCGAGGTCGTTCTTGCGCCAGCCGTACGACGCGTCGAATTCCGACGCGGACCTCAGCGTGTAGATCTCGCCGCCGTCGATGTTGGCGGCCGTCGAGCCCGCGCCTTCCATGAACCCGGCGAAATAGGGCCCGAGCAGCTCGTTGCCGCTCTGCCACTGCGGAAACTGGAGCGCGGCGGGCGCCGCGGGCTCGGAGACGTACGGACCGTGCAGCGTGATGACGGCGATGTCCGGGAATTGCGCCACCATCGCCTCCATGACCTGCTTCCCGCGCAACCTGGCCTGGGCCTGGTACTCGGCGAAGGTCTTGGTGGAGAAGTACCTCAAGTGGCTCCCGTAGTCGCCCCAAGGCGAGAAGTACTGCTCGTTGTCGAAGCAGAGGCCCTTCAGGCCGGAGTCCTTCGCGGCCCGGGCGACGTTGGCGAAGTTCTGGATCGTGATCGACCAGTCGTCGAAGAAATCGGGGGGCGAGTTCCCCAGGATCATCCCCAGGTTCTGGGTCAGGTGCGTGAAGTTGAGCCCGACCAGGGGGGACATGACCCACAGCGCCGATTCGTAGCTCAGCGGATTGGTCGTCATGACCTGAGCGGTCACGTTGACGCTGAGGCCCGGGTCCCGGAGGTAGACCACCAAACCGTCGAAGGGCTGGCTCTCGAGGAACGCCAGGTTCGCGTTGATGAAGGAGGGCGTGGGCGTCGTGTTTCCGAACCACCCGGCGTAGATGAGCGCCGCGGAACCCGAGACGGGCGGCGGGGAGGCCGCGCTGGACGTCAGGAGCAGCAGCGCCAGGAGGGCGGCCGGCATCAGCCGTTTCAGCAGCGGGCGTCGATGCGACGTCGCGGGAGCGGATCGTGAGTTCAGGTTGCGAAACATGGTGATACTCCTCGTTGACAAAAGCAGGTCGCGGGAACATTCACGGGATTGCCGGGTCGCGCCTCCTTCCGAAAGTCCGGGTTCGGCCCGACCGCGACGGAGGGGGACGAAGAGAAGGAGGTCGTGGGTACCGGGGGGAGGGTGAGGAACGACGGATGATAGGCCTCCGCTCGGCGAGCGGGGACCGCATCGCGCGCCCTGGGCCACCGCCCGGGCGCCCCCAACCCTAACCCGTCCGGATCCGCACCCCCGAAGACTCCACCCCAACCGAATGCGGTCCGTTCGAACCCAGCGAGGCCGCGCGTCGCTCAGGATTCAGAGGGTCCGGAGGAACAACCTGGGAGGGCGATGTCCGCCCGCCCCCTCCGGCGCCGAGCCGCGCTCCTAAGGCATGATCTATGCATAAGACTACAACATCCATGGGTGATGTCAATGGAGGATCGGCCGGGGAGGCGAAACTTTTTCCGAAAGCGGGGAGGGTCAGTCGGCGGAGCCCGGGCGCGCGAGCCATTTTCTCAGCTCGTCGCACGACCGGAGTTCGAGGATTCCCGGGGCGGCCGCGCCGGCGTACAGCCCCGCCGGACGCCGCAGGCGCACGGAGGCCCACCCCCGCTCCCGCGGCGCCGGGAAATCCTTGGCCGGATTGTCCCCGATGTAGACGCAGTCGGAGCCCGTCCGCCGGAAGCGGCGCTCCAGGAGGCGGAAGGCGCGCGGGTGGGGCTTGGCGTACCGCGGCCCCCAGCGCCCCGTGCAGACGATTTCTTCCACGAGCTTGTCCACGCCGAGCGCGCGCACCTTCGCCCGCTGCACCGGAAGGCGTCCGTCGGTGATGACGGCCAGCTCGACGCCCTCCGGCGGGCGCTCGAGGAACCGCCGCGCGTCCGCGCAGAGCCGCAGGCTCGGCCGGTGGGCGCGGTAGATCGAGAGGAGTTTCCGGACGAGCCCGGGAGCCGGCTCCACCCCCTTCTCCGCCAGGACCCGGTCGAAGATGAGGGCCCGCTCGCCCGCCGTGAACCGGCGCCACGCGGCCCGGAAGAAACCGCGCACGCCCCGCCGGCGCCGGAGGTACTCCCCCACCGCGCGGAAGCCGCCCCGGACGAAATCGCGCTCCAGGTAGAGCGTGTCGTCGAGATCGAAGACCACGAGGCGCTTCATAGCGGCTGGATGCGGTCGGGCGCCACCTGGCGGCCGACGATCTCCCGGTCGTAGCGCATCATCACGACGTCGGACTGCCATCCCGCGAACCCGCGCGGGATCGGCCGACCGAGCTGTTCCATGAGGAGCCAGTCCGTGAAGGTCGCCCCGGCCGCGTGCGCCAGGGGATAGCCCCCACCGAAGCGGGCGTTGATCTCCGTGAGGCGAACGTCGCCCGTCGCATCGAGGAAACCCTGGAAATTCAGCGGCCCCCGGCAGCCGGAGAGCCGCTCCACGAGGCGGCGCGCGAGCTTCTCGAGCCCTTCGTGCCGGAACGTGCGGCCCTTCGAGACTTCCCCGCCGCGGACCTCGAGCCGCAGGTGCGGCACGGCGCACACCAACTGGCCGTCGCGCGAGGCGAGCACGTTCACCGTGAATTCCCGGCCCGTCTGCCACTCCTCGATCACCGGATCCTCCGTCGCGTGGAGGACCTCCTCCAGTTCCTCGCGCTTCCGGACGAGCTTCACCCCGATCCCCGCGCTGCCCCGGGCGGGCTTGACGATGACCGGCAACGGCAGGTCGGCGAGGGACGGCGCCGGGCGGGTGCACCACCGGCGCGGCGCGGGAAAATCGTTTTCGAGGAACCACGCGTGGGTCTTGTGCTTGTCGCGGCTCACGCGGACGGCGTCCGGGTGCGCGATCGCGATATACGTCCCCTGCTCCTCGAACCGCTCGCGCGCCTCCGCGTACTGGATCAGCTCGGCGTCGTTGACCGAGACGACGAGGCCGATCTTGCGGTCCGCGCACACGCCCAGCAGGAACGGGATGTGCTGGGGATCGCACGCCGGGGGGACCAGGAAATGATCGTCCGCCGCGTACAGCGCGGCCGAGAGCGGGCTGCTGTCGCAGGCGTACACCTTGGAGGAGAGTCCCAGGCGCGCCAGCGATTCCCGGAAGAGCTGGACGAGCCGCACCCGCCTCCCGGCGGCGCTGATCAGGACGTTCATCGGGATCCCGTCCGATCCGGTACGACGCATGGATAGAATCCGGAAAAGAGGATCCCTTCGACCCATCGATCCCGCAACGACCACCTCCTCCGGGGTCCGCGGCCTATTCTCGAAAGTTCCGCTTCAAGGATGCCGGCCCGCCCCCGCCATCTTCGGGTGCCTCCGTTCCCGGCGGCGGCAGGCCAGGAGCGCTTCGACCACGCGGCTGAGATCCTCCTCCGTCATCTGCGATCCGCTCGGGAGACAGAGCCCGCGATCGAAGAGCCGTTCGGCGACTCCTCCGCCGACGCGCCGGGCGGAATGGAAGAGCGGCTGGAGGTGCATCGGCTTCCACACCGGCCGGGACTCGATGTCCCGCGCCTCCAGCGCCAGCCGGATCTCCTCCCGGTTCGCGCCGAACTCCCCGGGATCGACCTGGATGACCGTCAGCCACCGGGTCGACCGGCCGTACGCCGCCTCCGGCATGAACGAGAGGCCCGGGACTCCCTCGAGCGCCCTCTTGTAGAAGTCAAAGTTGCGGCGGCGGCGGCTGACGCGGTCGGGGAGCGCCTGGAGCTGTCCGCGCCCGATCCCCGCGAGGACGTTGCTCATCCGGTAGTTGAAGCCCAGGCGGGAATGCTCGTAGTGCGCCGCCGGATCGCGCGCCTGGCTGGCGAGGAACCGCGCCTGCTGCACGAGATCGGGATCGCTCGAGACGAGCATGCCTCCGCCCGAGGTCGTGATGATCTTGTTCCCGTTGAAGGAATAGATCCCCATCCGGCCGAACGTTCCCGGAGAAGCCCCCTTGTACGTCGCCCCGAGCGCCTCCGCGGCGTCCTCGATGAGCGCCACCCCGTGACGCTCGCACACGGTCCGGATCGGATCGATGTCGGCGCCCTGGCCGTAGAGATGGACCAGGATCACGGCGCGCGGCCGGGTCCCGAACCGGGCGCACCGGTCGAGTTCGTCCGCCAGGAGGCTGGGATCCATGTTCCAGGTCGCCAGGTCGGAATCGATGAAGACGGGCGACGCCCCCTCGTACACGATCGGGTTGGCGCTCGCGACGAACGTGAGCGTTGAACAGAGCACTTCGTCGCCCCGGCGGACGCCGGCCAGCTTCAGGGCCAGGTGGAGCGCCGCCGTGCCGCTCGAGAGGGCCGCGGCATGGGACGCCCCCACCCGCTCGCAGAATTCGCGCTCGAATGCATCCACGTGCGGGCCAAGGGGCGCGATCCAGTTGGACTTGAAGGCATCCAGCACGAAGGGCAGTTCGGTCCCTTCCATGTGCGGCGGCGAGAGATAAAGTCGGGTCATTTCGATCATCCTCCCGAGGGTCAGCTTCGATACGGGGGAAAGAACTCGTGGACGGGGGTCCACTCCCGGCCTTCCGCCTTCTCCCACGCCCGCCGGCGTTCCACGAGCCGGGAGCACTCCTCGGGATCGTAGACCTTCACGCCCACGCGGAAGGGGCGCTCGCCTCCCGGCGCGAACGACCGCTTGAACCGGAGCACGCCGTCTTCGGGCCGGTAGGCGCCCCCGAGGACGCACCATTTCAGGCCCGCGTCGCGGCAATGGCGGAACATCTCGTGCTGAAGCAGATCGTTGGGTCTCAGGTGGAAGGCCTCCGACAGCGTCCCGCCGAGGTAAAAATAGGCGGTCGCCGTCGAAATCAGCACGAGCTCTGAGGAAACGACCTTCTCCCCGGCGAACGCGTGGACGAAGGTGAATTGACCCGGCAGGTCCGAGATGATCGACTCGAAGAAGCGGCGCGGGAAAAAATACTGGCTGAGCGCCTCTCTCCGCTTCATCGTCGCCTCGTAGACCGAAACGAAATCATCCAGCCGCAGGCCCTGGGGATCGAAGCGGATGGTCACCCCCTCCTGGCGCGCGCGCTTGACGTTCTTCCGGACCTTGGCCTCGTAGTCGCTCCAGAGTTCGTCGTCCGACAGGCCGAGGGTGCGGACCACGTTCGGTCCCCGGTCCTGCACCTCGCCGTGGAAGGGCAGGAGCTGGTCCGGGAAAAGCGACAGCCTCGCGAAGGAGGTGACCGCCTTCAGGCCGGCGGCCCAGGAGTCGAACCGGCGCCAGAAACTCCGCGCCTCGTCCTCGCCGATGTTCCACGCGAAGGGACCCCCGTACCCGTACGCCGTCGTGAGGTCGCAGCCGCGCGCGTCCGCGCCCGCCCAGGATTCCGAGGCGAGGGGCCGGATGATGACGGGATAGAGGATGCCGCCCGTCGAGGTCCGCGCGGAGGCGCACACGACGCGGTCTTCCGGCCGCGTGAAGAGGCGCACGAAGTTCGGATGGGCCGTCACCTCGCGACCCGGCCAGCTCTGCCAAAGGTCGAGCCAGGTCTGCATGTCCGCGCTCTCGCGGGGATCGAGGAAGCCGACGTGCAACTCACCGGACCCTGAACCGGTCCGGGCCGGCGCCGCCGCCCCGCCGTTGATCGTCGAGGGTTTTTTCATCGGCCATTCCCCGCCGCGAAATCCTGATCCGCCCCGGGAAATACCGGACCGCCGCCCAGGAATCCCGGCCAGAGCCGGTTCCCGGGTCCGTCGACTCCGGACTTCCGGAATACGCGAACGACGGTCTTGACGAGGATTTCGAGATCGAGCAGGAGCGACCAGTGCTCGACGTACCAGGCGTCGAGCTCGAATTTCCGATCCCACGTCACGCTGTTGCGCCCGTTGACCTGGCACCAGCCCGTGACGCCGGGCCTCATGTCGTGCCGACGCGCCTGCCGGGGCGTGTAGTGCGGAAGATACTCCATGAGCAGCGGGCGGGGCCCCACGAGGCTCATGTCCCCCCGCAGGACGTTCCACAGCTGGGGCAGCTCATCGAGGCTGGCGTACCGGAGGAACCGGCCCAACCGGGTCATCCGCTCGTCGTCCGTTCCGGGCTCCGACTTCATCGTCCGGAACTTGATCGGGGCGAACGGCTTCGCCTTCAGGCCCGGACGCACCTGGCGGAAAAAGAGCGGCCGGCCCAGGGTGAGCCAGGTGCCCAGGGCAATGAGGCCGAGCAAGGGCGACAGGATGAGAAGCCCGGCGAGCGCGCCGGAAACATCCAGGATCCGCTTGACCAGGAGTTCGACGGGCCGCGAAGGGCGCTCGCGTCGGCGAGACGACTCCGCGACCGGACGGTTCGGAGCCCGATACTCGCGCTCCATGTGGCGCCACAGCGATTCCGGACGGAACTCCCGGAGAACGCGCGCCCGACCCGCCCTGCCATGAGTCCGGCGAAGGGCCGGATCTCGAAGGAAAGCAAGAAGCCCGTCCGCCAAGGCCCGCGCGTCTCCCGCGGGAACCAGGGTCCCGGTGACGCCGTCCACGACCGCGTCGACGCATCCCGTGACGCGGGTCGCGACCACCGGGCGCTCCATCGCCGCGGCCTCGAGCGGCACCTGGGGGAATCCCTCTCGATACGTCGGCAGCGCCACGACATCCATCGCGGCGTACATTCCCGGCATCGATTCCACCAGTCCGGCGAGATGGATGGTCGGATCTGACCGGAGCCTCTTTTCCGTTTCGGCGGACACCGGATCCTGGGGCTCGAAATGTCCAGCCATGAGGAGGTGCGCCTCCGGGAACTCCGCGCGAATCGTGTTCCACGCCTGCACCAGTTCGGGGACTCCCTTGTCACGGACGATGCGCCCCACGTAGCCGACGACCGGCGCGCGCGGAGGAATCCCGAGCAACCGGCGGACCTCCGCCCCGTCCTGGACCTGCTCGCGGCCCGGCGTGAAGAGCTTCGCGGCGTCCACGCCGTTGACCGTTCCAAGGCCGAGGACCCTGACCTTCGCCGGAGAACAGAGGCCCTCGGCGAGAACTCTCGTTCGAAGCGACGGGCTTACCGAGTGAACGCGATGGGCGAGGAGGCAACTCAGCCGTTCCGTCCAGCGGAGCAACTCACGCCTCCATCCCGTCGCCGTCTCCAGCGGCAGTCCGTGCACCGTGTAGATCCTGAGGGGAACGCCGGCCAGGAACGCGGCGATCATCGCCAGGAGCCCGCCCTTGGGCGTGTGGCCGTGGACGATGTCGGGTCGGATCTCGCGGAAAACCCTCCAGAGCCGGACGAGCGAGACGAGGTCGGCGATCGGCGTGATGCTCCGCGACATCGTCACGGCCCGGGCCGGGATGCCCTCGTTCATCGCGAAGGTGTTGAGCCACGGCCCGGGGGACGAGACCGCCCACACGTCGAAGCCCCGGCCCTTGAGATGGGCGACCTGGTCCCGGAGGAATCGGAAGGTTTCCGGGACCGTCGTCACGTGCACGAGTTTCAAGCGCGGCGCCTCCACGACCGGCGGGACCGCGGAATCGCCGGACGGGCGATCCATCCGTTTCACGCGCGCCCGTCGCTCCATGAGATTCATGCGCGCCCCCAGGATTCCCGGAGGGGTTCCCCGCATTCGTCCCGCGCGCTCTCCCGCAGCACCACCGCGGTCGCCACGCCGAGGAAGAGCAGGAAGGTCCGGTCGCGGTAGAGCGTGTTGTGGAACATGAAGAGGAAGCAGATGAGGAGAAACGTCGTCAGGTGGACCCCCAGCAGGTCGTGGTCCCGGCTCCGCCTCTGCCACTTCCTCCGCAGGAGCGGATGGATCACCATCCCCATGAAACCCGCGAATCCGAGGACTCCGAGCTCGATGAGCACGGCGAGCATGCCGTTGTGGACTTCGAAGCCGGCGCCGGGGTCGATGCGGTATCCGCGCCCCACGCCGAAGCCGAACGGGAACCACTGGTCCGACGTGGCATACGAGTTGCGGAGCTGCTCTTGGATGAATCCCTCGCGCGAATTCAGGCTCGTCATCGCGTCCTGGAACCGCCTCCCGACAAACGACGCCTCCACCTGCGGCCACAGGATGGCGATCGCCAGCAGGATCGCGAGGAATCCGCCCACGAAGAGCTTGTAGAAACGCTCGCCCGAGAAGCGCCGGCCGAGGACCGCGAAGAGCGCCCCCCAGGCGAAGACCGCGATCATCCCCGTTCTCCGCGAGGCGAGGAAGACGAAGGTGCAGGCCACGAGGCCCGACGCGACGCAGAGCTTCCGGAAGGCGGACGAACCGGACGTCGCTCCGAACGGGATGAGCAGCCCCGCGGCGCAGAACCCGTAGGCCCCGAGCTGGCCGTTGGTCTTGAACGTCCCGCGCACCCGGTGCTCCATCGGGTCGGGAAACCAGAGCCGCGACGCGAAGGTGTCGTGGTAGACCACCAGGGCCTCCGCCAGCACCGCGATGCACACGCCGGCGAGCAGCCATCGAAGGAGCGCGGGCGACTCGCCGAGCGTCAGTCCCACGAGGTAGAAGCCGAAGGCCATGAGGATCGCCGCGCCCTGGCGCCACACTTCCACCTCGGGCCCCGGGCTGACCACCAGCGCCGGGACGAGCGCCAACCCGATGGCGGCCACGTACAGGAGTCCGGTCACCGGGGGCATCCTCATGCGGTGGCGGATGAAGAGGAGCGGGAGGAACGCCATGCAGAGGAAGTCCACGGGGGCGACCCGCGATAGAACGTCGGTCGGCGTCCCGACGTACTGCGTGCTGAGCGTCAAGACCGCGAGAAGCAGGCCGATCCCGAAGGCGAAGACCTTGTTGGTCCACGTCTCGAGCGCGGCGGAAGGCGCGAGCCGTCCCGCATCGCTCCCGGTCGCCCACTCGGGCGCCGGGGACAGGCCGGCCAAAGATGAAATCACGGCCCCTCCAGGATCGGGTCGGTCCGATCCGCCCGAAGGCGGGAGAGCGCCCGGCCTACAACGAGGGCCGACACGATCATTTCAACCAGCGATCCCGTTCCGAGGGCGAGGGCCGCTCCACGCAATCCCGCCGTCGGCACGAGCGCCGCGCACAGGAGGTAGAGGAGGAGGGCGCCCGCGCCGTACAGGTAGGGCTGGACGCGCAGGCGTCGCCCGGCCGTCATGGCGTAGTCGAGAACGGTCTGGAGATTGGCCGCGCACACCGCCGCCATGAGCGCCACGAGCACCCCGCTCTCGAGCGCGTACGACGCTCCATAGAAAAAGCTCATGAGCGCGCGTCCGAACAGGAGGGCGACGGCAAGCCCCGCCCCGCTGATCGCCAGCGCCGCCACGAGCGAACGCGCGAGGAGACGCAGGAATCCTTCCGCGTCGCCCTCGGCGAAGTGGTGCGCCAGTTTCGGAGCGGCCGCCTCGCCCAGCGCGCTCACGACGCGATTGCTCGCGGCATGGAAGTACGCCAGCGCGACGAAGAGCCCCACCGCCCCCACGCTCATGTGGTGGTCGATCACCCAGGTGGGAATGCTCGACTTCAGCGAGGTGAGCAGGGCCACGACGCCGAGGGGAAGCGACAGGTTGGCGAGCAGGCCCCACATCCGGAACGACCCGGGAGGAAAGAGAGCGCGCCCGGGGCGCTGGAGCCCCGCCCCGCCGGGAAACCGGGACGCCAGCGGCCAGTCGTACAAGAGACAGACCGCCAGCCAGCCCGTCCCCATCCCGACGACGCCCCAGACGATGTTGCGCGTCGCCAGGAATCCGACGGCGAGGCCCGCCAGCGCGAGAGGCCCCCGCAGAAGAAACGACCCCGCCATGAGGTCCATCCGTCCGTGCTTCTGGAAAATCCCGTTCAGGATGTCGGAGACCGCCTCGACCGCTTTCGCCAATCCCATGGCGATGACGACCGCCGCGGTTTGCGCGCGGAATCCCCCCGCGACGACGACGAGCGCCACGATTCCGAGGGCCGCCGCGTTGGTCACGAGGCGGAGCCCGAAATAGTCGCTGAAGCGAAATTCGGCCTTCGTGTCGGTCGCGAAAACGCGACGCAGGCCCATGTTGGTGAAGAGCAGGATCGGGGCGGTCCACGCGAGGGCGAGGCCGAACTGTCCAAGCTCCACGCCGTCGGCGGAACCCCGGCGGGCGAGGACGACGACCATCCCCCACTGGCAGAGCATGTACCCCAGCGTTCCCGCGAGCAGCCAGAGGAAACCCCGATGGACCGGCATCACCGGGGGCGGCGTCTCCGGCGCCTCCGGGACCGCCGGCCGCCGCTCGAGGCCGGCGGATTTCATGGAACGCCCACCCTCTCCGGGGGCGTGAGGTCGAGAATCTCCTGGAAATCCCCCTTGAGGCGGGCGAGCACCGGATCGGTGTCCAGGTCGACCGGTCCGAGGCGATCGAGGCAGAGCCGGACCGCGGGATCCGGAGAGCCGTGTCCGTTCGTTTTCAAGCAGAAGACCTTGGGGTGCTCCGTGGGCACGACCGTTTCGGAATGGAGGTAGAGCTCCTCGAAGAGCTTCTCGCCCGGCCGCACGCCGGTGAATTCGATCTTCACGTCGCGCCCGGGCGTGAGGCCCGACAGCCGGATGAAGTCCTCCGCGAGATCCACGATCCGGACGGGCGAGCCCATGTCGAGCTCGAACACTTCGCCGCCCCGTCCCTGGACCGCCGCCTGCAGGACGAGCTCCACCGCCTCGGGAATCGTCATGAAGTAGCGGCGCATCTCGGGATGGGTCACGGTCAGCGGCCCGCCGTGGGCGAGCTGCGACCGGAAGATGTTCAGGACGCTCCCGTTCGATCCGAGGACGTTTCCGAAGCGTACCGCGCTGAACCTCGAGGGCCCCCCTTCCACGTTCAGGCTTTGGACGACGAGTTCCGCCGTCCGCTTCGTCGCGCCCATCAGGCTGCTCGGATTGACCGCCTTGTCGGTCGAGATGAGGATGAACCGGCCCGCGGCGCAGTGCATCGCCTGCTCGGCCACGATCTTCGTGCCTCCCACGTTGACGCGGATCGCCTCGCGGGGATGGTCCTCGCAGACCGGCACGTGCTTGAGCGCCGCCGCGTGGAAGACCACCTCGGGCGCGTGCTCGAAGAAGACGCCGCGCACGCGGACCGGGTCGGTGACGTCGCCAAGCTCGGGGTAGACGACGCCTTCGTTCGCTCCCCGTCGGATCTCGAGCATCAGGTCATGCAGCGGCGTCTCGGCCCAGTCGAAGGCCACGAGCCGCTCGGGGCCATACTTGAGCACCTGGCGGCAGAGCTCCGAACCGATGCTTCCCGCTGCGCCCGTCACGAGGACGCGCTTGCCCCGGAGGAACGCCGCGATCTTCTCCTCCTCGAGCCGGATCGGCTCCCGCCGGAGGAGATCTTCGATGGCGACGTCCTTGAGTTGGGGAAGCAGCGGCGCGCTCGGGGCCAGCCGGCCCAGGAGCGGCAGGACGCGGACCGTCAGTCCGGCCAGGAGGAGCGGGCTCACGATTTCCCGGAGCCTCGCCCCGCCGGCGCTCGGCAATGCGATCAACACCAGGCGCACCGAGTGCTTCCGGGCGTATCGAGGAATCCGGGCCACGGTTCCGAGGACCGGCACGCCCCGGAGGAGTCCGCCCAGCTTGTCGGGGTCATCGTCGATGAACCCGACTACCTGGAGCGAAGAGGGGGTGGCGCGTTCGATCTCGCGGAGAAGCGCATCCCCGGAATCCCCGGCCCCCACGATCAGCACCCGCGCGGGCGGAGCCTTGCCCGGTTCGGCGCGGAGCCGGTTCTCCCGGAGGCTCCGGAGCATCAGGTAGAAACCGCACACGCCGGCGTGCGTGAGGATGCCGTTCAGAAGAAGGACGCTGCGCGGCACGATCGCCGCCGGGAGGAAGGCCGCGTTGAGCGCCCAGAGCGCCGCCGTCGAGCAGGCCACGGCGATGAGAATGGCGAGCGCGTCGCGGATCCCCACGTACGGCCAGAGGATCCGGAAGACGCCGGCGGCATGGAAGAAGACGCCCTGGACCAGGAGCACGAAAGGCAGCGTCGCCGCCACCGAGTCGGAGAGGTGCTCCGGCACGGCGAATTCAAACCTCAGGAGGTACGAGAGGACCCAGGCGATGGAACAGATGGCCATGGTCGCGATCACCACGAGCAGGTGCGGCCGGCCCGCGGTGATTCTCCGGGCCCACCGGCCCGCGCGCGCGCCGAAGGTCGTGAGGTCTCCCCGCGGAATCGAAGCGCGCTCCGACAATCCCGACGGAAACGGCCGGCTGATGATCATGGTGTATTCCCCTTGGGCCGCGCCGGGCCGCATGAAAGCGGCCGCGGCGACTACCGGACTTCGACGAGGGCGTCCCTCGCGCCCTCCGAGTTTTCGACTGTCGAGAAAATCCGCTCCCGCCACGGACGGCGGGAGACCTTGGTCATCGAATAATTCACAACGAGGCCGAGGAGCCGGACCTGGTGGTTCTCGAGCCGCCGCTTCGCCGCCAGCGCCTGCCGCAGCGTCGACCGACCCTCCTCGACGACGAGGACCGAGGCATCCGCCTGGCCGGCGATCACCGGCACCTCGGAGACCGCGTTGACCGGACTCGTGTCCACGACCGCGACGTCGAATCGCGAGCGGACCGCCGCCCACAACTCGCGGAACCGGGCCGATCCGGGCGCCTCGGCCGAGCCGGGAACCTCCCCCGCCGCACCCACGATGTGCAACCCCGGGATCCGCGTCGCCTGGACGACCCGCTCCAGCGCGGCCCCCCCGAGGTACTCCTCGAGGCCGGGCCCCTTCGGATTCGCCAGGAGTTCCTTCAACCGGGGCCTGCGCAGGTCCGCGTCGAACAGGAGGACGCGGCGCCCCTCGAGCGCGAGGACCCGGGCGAGATTGATCGCCACGGTCGACCGCCCCTCCCCGTACTGCGGGCTGAGGACCGCCACGACCTTGGGACCCGGCAGGTCCCGGAACCGGGTCACGAGCTCGGTGCGGAGTCGGCGGAACGACTCGAGCGGCGCGAGCGCGGGGTCGTCCTCCGGCAGGAGCGGCAGGCCGCGCGTTTTTCCAGTCGTCGGAAGGACGGGGATCGTCGCCAGGAGATCCAGCGTCAGCGCCGCCTCCGCCTGGCGCGGCGTCGCGATGCGATCGTCAACCTGTTCCACCACGAGGATCGCCGCCGCGCCGAAGAGGAGACCGAGGACAGCTCCCAAGGCGAGGAAGACGCTGAACTTCCGCGCCTGCTGGCGGGGAACACGCGCCAGGTCCACGACGCGGACGCTGGTCTGGCCCGCGCCGGCGGTCGCCTTGACCTCCCCCTGCTTTTTCAGATAGGAGCTGTAGAGTTCCCGCGACGCCGCGACTTCCGATTCGAGCTTCTTGTAGTCGGAGAGCCGGACCCGAGCCTCCGAGATCTGCTGGTCGAGCTCCCTCTCGTGCGCCAGGAGGTCCTTTTCCTCCTGGTCGACCGCGGCCAACTCCCGCTCGCGGGTCCGGACCTCGGCCTTCACGGCCCGGCGGATCAATTCCTGGACCGCCTCGAGCTGCGCCCGGAGCGCCACGACGGCCGGATGTTTCTCCTTGAGCGCCACCGACTGGCGGGCGAGATCGAGTTCCAGCTCCGTCCGCTTGGCGGTGAGCGTCTCGAGCGACATGGGGCCTTCGTCCGCGGCGCCCTTCTCGAGCCCCCCGCCGGAGTCCGCATCCGGCATCGAGGCCGGGTGATGCCGGATGGAAATGCGCCGGATCCGGAGCTCGGAGAGCCGCTCCCAGAGCTTCTTCTTCGCCTCGAGGAGACCCGAGTACTGGCCCTCGAGATCGGCGAAACCCATCTTCGCGTGGAACGCCTGGAGCTGCTGCTCCGACTCGTCCACCTTCTGCCGGATCACCGGGAGCGCCTCGGTGTTCAGGATCTCGAGAACGCCCGTCTTCAGCTCGAGCAGGCGGCGGTTGGAGTCCTCGATGAAGAGCGCGACCAGCTTGTTCACGACTTCCGGCCCTTTCTCGGGCGTGGGATGATCGAGCATGATCCGGATCAGGAACGAAGAAGGGATCGCGTCGATATTGAGATCTTCGGAAAGGCGCCGCACCGGATCCGGGGCGCTCTTGTAGTCCGCGACCGTCTCCGGCGGCAGCGCCTCGAGAACTTTGGCGAGAAGGCCCGGCCGGCGCAGCAGCGCCTCCTGCGTCCGGAAATGGTTTTCCCACAGCGCGGGGGTCGCCCCCATCGGATCCCCGCCGCCGTACGGCGAGACCTGGGGCTGGTCCGGGCCGACCTCGATCGTCGCCTCCGACCGGTAGAACCGGGGCTGGAGGAAGGAGAGCGCCGCCGCCAGCGTGACGGAGACGCCCAGCATCACGAGCAGGATCCAGCCGCGCCGCCGCAGGATGGCGAGGGTCCGGAGCAGGGAGCTCCCCTCCTCCGGTTCGATTCCATTGGGAATCCGGAACCTCGGTTCGAGGGTCGGCGCGTGGTTTCCGTTGTTCAAGGTCTCAATCCTTCGGCCGGGCGCGGGCCCGGCGTTGTTTCCAGGGATCGGGACGGCCGCGAGGTCCCCGCGGCCTGGGTTTCATCGTTCGATCGGCGCGGCGACCCCTGAGTCCGCGCCACGAATCCACCCTCGTGCCAACCCTTTCTACGTCGTGCCCGGAGCGTGGTTACAGCCGGGGAGCCTTCCCGGGCCCTTTGGCTCGATTCACGTTTTCAGCGGCGCCTTCGGCGGCCCGCGAGGCGGTAACCGGCCGTCGGCGAAGCCGTAGATAGGAGATTGGAGAGGTGACGCGGCAGATCCGCCCGCGAAACGGCCGTCCGCCAGGAAGCGGGATCGTCCCTTTGATTGGGGGAAGAGCCTCCCCATGTGCGGCATCGTCGGATACGTCGGCCATCGCGAAGCGCGCGAGATCCTCCTCGAAGCGCTGAAGCGCCTCGAGTACCGGGGCTACGATTCGGCCGGGATCGTGGTCCAGAACGGCCACGGCCTCGTCTCGGAAAAGCGGACGGGCAAGATCGCGGCGCTCGAGGAGGGCCTGCAGGGGCGGACCCTCGGCGGGGCGACCGGGCTCGGCCACACGCGCTGGGCCACGCACGGCCGCGTGACCGAGGCGAACGCCCACCCCCACTTCTCCTGCGATCGGAAGATCGCGGTCGTCCACAACGGCATCGTCGAGAACTTCTCCGACCTCCGGAAGGAGCTCGGGAAGAACCACGAGTTCCAATCGGAGACCGACACCGAGGTGATCCCCCACCTGATCGAGGAGCTATACCGCCAGGCCGGGGGGGACATCCTGCGCGCCGTCAACCTCGCGGTTGAGCGCCTGCGCGGAAGTTTCGCCCTCGCGGTTCTCCACGCCGACCACCCGAACAGTCTCTCGGTCGCGCGCGTCAACTGCCCCCTCGTCCTCGGGCTCGGGGAGGGGGAGAATTTCCTCGCGAGCGACATCCCCGCGCTACTTCCCTACACCCGTCGGATCGTTCCCCTGGAGGAGCACGAGTTCGCGTTCATCGAGCCCGGAGGAATCCGCATCTTCGACAGGCAGCTCAATTCCCGGTCCCGGCTTCCCCTCCACGTCACCTGGAATGCCGAAGCGGCGGTCAAAAACGGCCATGACCACTTCATGGCCCAGGAGATCGACGCCCAGGCTTACACCTTGGCAGCGGAGGTCGAGGCCTGGGACCGGGGTCTCCAGGGGGGCCGCATACCCGAGGAAGTGGAGCGCGTCGTCGTCGTCGCGTGCGGCACGGCCTGGCACGCGGGACTCGTCGCGAAGGTCGCGCTCGAGGAGCTGGCCCGGGTCCCGGTCGACGTGGAATTCGCGAGCGAGTTCCGCCACGGCGATTATCCCTTCAACCCGCGTACGCTGACGCTCGCGATCTCGCAATCCGGGGAGACCGCCGACACGCTCGCCTCGGTCCGGATGGCGAAAGTCGCGGGATCGCCGGTGCTGGCGATCACGAACGTGAAGGGAAGCACGCTCTCGCGCGAGGCGGACCAGGCGCTGTACATGCGGGCGGGCCCCGAGATCGGCGTCGCGGCGACCAAGTCCTACACCTCCCAGCTCGTCAATGTCCTCTACCTCGCGATCCATTTCGCGCTCGCGCGGAAGATGATTCCCCAGGCGCGGTTCGACCAGCTGATGAGGGCGGGGCGGCTTCTCCCGGCCCATGTCGCGCGCGTCCTGCGGCAGGGTCCGGTCATCCGCCACTGCGCGCGCCGGTTCCAGGAGGGCTTCGGATACACCTTCATCGGGCGCCGATACAACCTCGCGACGGCGTACGAAGGGGCGCTCAAGATGAAGGAGATCACCTATTTCCCGGCGGAGGGCTATGGCGCGGGCGAGCTGAAGCACGGCCCCCTGGCGCTCGTCGACCCGCGGATGGTCTGCGTCGCGGTGGCCCCGCGCGGCCGGGTCACGGACAAGATGATCTCGAACATCCAGGAGGTCCGCGCCCGGGGGGGCCGGGTCCTCAGCGTGGTGACCGAGGGCGATGCGCACGCGATCGAGGTCTCGGACCACGTGTTCGAGATTCCCGAGTGCGAGGAACTCTTCTCGCCCGTACTCGCGGTCATTCCCCTGCAGCTTCTCGCCTACCATCGGGCGGTCGCGCTGGGTCGGGATGTCGATCGTCCCCGGAATCTCGCCAAATCGGTCACGGTGGAGTAGGTGGAACGATCGGAGGATAAACGGCGGATCCCCAGGGTGGGCGCGATCCTGCTCGCCCTGGTGTGCTGCACTCTTCCCCCCCTCCGCGCCCAGCAGCCGGCGGCCCGGAAGGAATCTCCGATCCTCCTCCTCCACGATTGGTATGAGAAGAGTCCCGTCTCCACTCCCGCGTTCATCCGGGAAAATCGCGAGTTCCTCGACGCCCTGCCCTTCAACGGGATCGCCATCTACCTCCGGAGTCCCGACCATTCGCTGAACGTGACCCCGTCGATCCTGTCGGACAAGATGATGGGCTACACGGAGATCGCGGAGGTCCTCGCGCCGTTGAAGGGAGTCGCCTTCCGCCGCCTGACCGAGAATTTCGCGGCGGTCGTCGGCGGCCGGCCTCCCGATTTCATGGACGACTGGTCCGCCCCGATCGTCAATTTCGCCCACCTGGCTCGGGCCGCACGGCAGGCGGGACTCAAGGGGATCTACTTCGACAACGAAACGTACTACGCCCCGTGGGCCGACTACCCGAAGGGGGTGCGCCATCCCGAGAAGTCTCTCGCGGAGTACCAGGAGCAGGCGCGCCTTCGAGGGCGCGAGGTGATGCGCGCGATGGTGGCCGCGTATCCCGAGATCACGGTCATCCTCCTTCACGGGCCGTACGTCTCGGAGCCGCGCGCGCCGGCGCCGCTCTTTCCGCAGCTGCAGTCGAGCAACGAGCTGCACGGCCCTTTCTTCGCGGGGTTTGTCGAGGGGGCGGGCGATCGGGCCCGCGTCGTCGACGGCGGCGAGCTCTACCACCTGCGGACCGAGGAGCAATTCGAGCGGAGCTACGCGTGGAGGAAGAAGACGCTTCCTTCCGGCGAAGTGGATTGCGCGTTCCTGCCCGCGGCGCTGAGACCGACATGGGCGGACCGGGTGAGCGTCGGTTTCGGCGTCTACGACCGGCCGTTCAAGGGGAACCCGATGACGCCGGACGTTCTCGAGACGACCCTGTCGCGCGCGCTCCGCCGTTCGGATCGCTACGTGTGGCTGTACGTCGAGGGTCCGACGTTTCTCAAGCGATCCGAGGAGGGAGGCGCTCCGGCCGAATGGGTGGAGGCCGTTCGTCGGGCCAAGGCGGAGGTCGCAAAGGGGGGCTAGCGAGGAGTCCCCCATTCAAGGTTCATGGCCCGTCCGGCGTTCGACATCCTGGGTCGACGGCGGACTCCGGACATCGGACTCGGCGGATCGAGGATCTCTATCCCCTCTTCTGGAACAGCTCGAGATCCCTTCTCAGTCTTTCCACCGCCTTCGCCAGGTTCCCGAGCAGCGGGTCGCATCCTTCGAAATTCTTCGCCCGCCCCTTCATTTCAAGGTCGTGAGCGGCCTTCCTCGCGTCCTCGGCCGCGAAGATGACGCAAGTGCCCTTGAGGGTGTGCGCCGTGCGTTCCAGCAGCTCCGCGTTCTCCTCGTCCACGGCGCGCCGGAGATCCGCCTCCTGCCTCGGGGCCTCCTCGAGGAAGGCGCCGATGATTTCCCGCAGGAGCATCGGATCGTCGCCGACCTGGCGGAGCGCCGTCACGGGATCGAACGCGAGATTCGCGGCCGGCCGGGCGGCCGGAAGCACGGTCGAATCGAATCGGCCGCCGCGCCGGATCGAGTCGACGGCGGTGGTCAGTTCCTCCAGGCGGATCGGCTTCGAGAGATAGCCGTCCATCCCGGCCGCGAGGCATCGGTCGCGGTCGGTCTTCAGGGCGTGCGCCGTCAGCGCGATGATGGGGAGCCGGGGCCGCCCGTCGCGCTCCCGCTCCCGGATCGCCGCGGTCGCCGCGAGCCCGTCCATCACGGGCATTTGGACGTCCATCAGGACCAGGTCGAAGGACGCGGAGCCCGAGGCCTCGACCGCCTGCCGTCCGTCCGGGACGAGCGTCACCTTGTGCCCCTGGCCCTGGAGCAGTTCCATGGCGAGCCGCTGGTTGATGGGATGGTCCTCCGCGACCAGGATCCGGAGGCCGTCGGTTCTCGGTTTCGGCGCGGCGACCGAGGGCATCCGGGTGCTCGAGACCCGGGATCTGCCGAACGCCTTCTGGATCGCCCTCAGGAGATCCGACGAGCGCACCGGCTTCAGGAGCACTTCCTCGAGGCCCAGCTCGCGCCGCCGCGCCGTCTCCTCGGGAGCGAGGGAGGACCCCAGGAGGATGATGGCGGTCCCCGCCAGCTCCGGCTTTGCGCGGATCCGGGAGGCGACCTCGAGGCCCGACATCTCGGGCATGCGGTCGTCGAGGATCACGAGGGGATACGGCTCGCCCGCCATGGCGGCCCGGTCGAGGGCGTCGAGGAGCGCCGATCCGCGCGCGAAGACATCCGACCGCATCGCCCACGCGTTCAGGAGCTCGCGGAGGATGATCCGGTTCGTCTCGTTGTCGTCCACGGCGGCCACGACGAGTCCCCGGAGATCGCTGTGCGAGGGTTGGGGCAAGGCCGGACCCGCCGCCGGCTTGAATCGACCCGTGAAATG
>Ga0075423_10000146_pt1 | contig 46706 bp, 43 predicted proteins | sample SoiMethybrSBSTD2_FD_80114 | JGI IMG/M metagenome (GOLD analysis project Ga0075423, IMG submission 80114) | Bulk soil microbial communities from a Populus tree surrounding site in Tennessee, USA - Soil MetaG P. TD hybrid SBSTD2 | ecosystem: Environmental > Terrestrial > Soil > Tree plantation... | reverse complement strand
GTCCCCCTGCGTCCCGTACTTGAAGGAGGCGACCCCGATCCCCGCGATGGCGAGGGTGCCTCCCACGGTCACGCTCAGGTTGTTCGTGAGCACGGGCGGCACGAGCTCCGAGGGAGCGAGGTGCCGGACCAGATCGCGCCACACGACGCCCGCCTCCACGTCCACCGTCGGGGCCGCGCGGTCGGTCGCGAGCACCCGTCGCATCGAGGTCATCGAGAGGAGGATTCCGCCCTCGGAGATCGCGAGGCGGCTCTGGCTGTGTCCGGCCCCCCGGGTCGAGACGCTGAGCCCGTGCTCCCGCGCGAACGCGACGGTCTGCGCGACGTCGCGGGCGGAGGCCGGCGAGACGACCAGCCGGGGCGTGCCGTGGAACAGGTTTCCGAAATTGGTCCGGAGCGCGGGATGGAGCTCGTCGGGCGTCGCCACCGCGCCTTCGATGCGGTTCTGGAGGAGCTGGTACAGACGATCCACGAGGGGACGGGTCTCCGGGCTTGGCACGGCGGCTAGGAAGTCGCTATCTTACCGGATCGGATTCGAAAACACACGCGAGGGTCCGCGGGGGGAGGCATCATGCGACGGGTGGCTCAGAGCTCGGTTCTCTTCTGCTTGTTCTGTCTTTTCGCGGCGGGCGTCTCGTCGGCCACCGTGCCGCTGTACACGGGTCTCGGCATCGTGCACCACGCCGTGGCCACCCGATCCCCTCTCGCCCAGAAGTATTTCGATCAGGGACTCCGGCTCTGCTACGCCTTCAACCACGACGAGGCGATCCGCGCGTTCCGCGAGGCCGCGCGCCTGGATCCTTCCTGCGCGATGGCGCACTGGGGCATCGCGTACGCCCTGGGACCCAACGTGAACTTCCCGGTCGATCCCGACCGCGAGAAGGAAGCCTTCGGCGAGGTGGCCACGGCGCGAACGCTGGCCGCCAAGACCAACGCTCACGAGCGCGCCTGGATCGAGGCCCTGGGCAAGCGGTACTCCGATGACCCCAAGGCGGATCTCCACGCGCTGGACCAAGCCTACGCCGACGCGATGCGGGGGCTGGCTGCCACCTACCCCCAGGATCTGGACGCGTCCACGATCTACGCCGAGGCGCTTCTCACCGTACACCCCTGGGACTGGTGGTCGCATGACGGGAAGCCGATGGAGGGCACGAACGACGCGATCGCCGCGCTGCAACGGGTCCTCAAGAAGAGCCCCACGCACACGGGCGCGAACCATCTCCTGATCCACGCGTGCGAGGAATCCCCCGCGCCTGGGCGCGCCATCCTGGCGGCGAACCGGCTCGCGGCGCTGGCGCCGAACGCAGGCCACCTGGTCCACATGCCCTCCCACATCTACCTGCGCATCGGGCGTTATCACGACGCGACGGAGCTGAATCGCAAGGCCATTGCGGTGGACCGTGCGTATATCGAGAAGGAAAAGCCGCAAGGCATCTATCCCCTGATGTACTACACGCACAACATGCACATGGCGTACGCGGCGATGAGCTTCGAGGGACGCAGCAAGGAGGCCATCACCATGGCGCGCACGGCCGCGTCCCAGGTGGATCCCGCGATGATCCGGAAGATGCCCGAGATGGCCCCGATGGAGTTCTGGCTCCCGGTGCCCTACTACGCAATGGCGCGCTTCCAGAAGTGGAACGAGATCCTGCGCGAGCCCGCGCCGCCGGCGGACATGCGATTCACGAGCGGCATGTGGCACTACGCGCGCGGGGTCGCGCTCGCCGCGACCGGGAAGCCGGATGAGGCGCAGACCGAGCACGACAGCCTGGCCGCGATCGCCTCCACCATCTCACCCCAAGTGGTCGTCGGGCTGAACATGGCGGCGCCGCTGCTCCATGTCGCGCAGCTCTCGCTGGAAGGCGAGATGGCGATCCGCGCCGGGCGTTATCAGGACGCGGTGGATCGTTACACGGCCACCGCCGCGGCCGAGGATTCGCTTCACTACGACGAGCCGCCAGCCTGGTTCTACCCCTCGCGCGAGGCCCTGGGGAACGCGCTCTTGAAGGCCGGCAAGCCCGCGGAGGCGGAGGCCGCGTTCCGGGAGGACCTGAAGCGCTACCCCGGAAATGCGCGGTCGCTCTACGGGCTCGCGGAATCGCTGACCGCGCGAGGGCGCGTGACGGAGGCGCTGAAAGCGAAGAAGCGCTTCGCCCGCGCGTGGGCCCGCGCGGACTTCAAGCTCGCGGCGCCGACGCCCTAGCGGGCCAGGTAGAGGTCGCGCCCGATCTTGATCACGAGCGCGAGAACCACCACGAGGACCACGGCGCGGACGAAGGAGTCGCCGCGCCGCACGACGAGATGCGCGCCGGTCCAGCCGCCGAGGAGCTGGCCGCATGCCAGAGGCAGGGCGATGGTCCAGAGGATCACCCCTCGGTGCGCGAAGATCATCGCGGCCGCGAGATTCGACGCGAAATTCGCCACCTTGGCGTCCGCGCTCGCCCGGGCCATCGAGAGCCCGAGGAGCCCGACCAAGCCCGCGATGTAGAAGGTCCCGGCTCCCGGGCCGAAGAACCCGTCGTAGACGCCGATCCCGAGCGCCAGGGCCACCGTGATCGGGAGGGCGCCCTTCCGGGTCCGACCCTCGAGGGCCTGGATCCGCGGGCGGACCAGGACGAAGAGGACGGCGGCCGCGATGAGGAGCGCCAGGACGAGCGGGCGCAGCACCTCGGGCCGGACGATCAGCACCAGGGCCGCTCCGCCTAGGGAGCCCACGAAGGCGCTCGGGAACGAAACCCGGGCCGCCTGGCGATCCACGAGGCCGTCGCGCGAGTAGCGGATCGCCGCGGCGAAGGAGCCGAACATGGACTGGCCCTTGTTCGTGCCCAGCGCGAAATGCGGCGGGAGTCCCGCCGCGAGGAGCGCCGGGACCATGATGAGGCCGCCGCCCCCGCCGATCGCGTCCAGGGCCCCCGCGAAGAAGGAGGCGAGGATCAGGACGAGAAGGGTCGAGACCGCGATCGGGTGCGCGAGGGCTATCGAGTCCACGCTTGACGGGGAATGCTTTGTGTTATAAAGTACTTTGTTGAGCCGGAGGATCCCGTGTCCCTGATGCCCAGGTTCGCTCCGATCGTCGTTCTCCTCTTTCTCGGCGCCGTCCTGGCCTGCATGCTGGCCGCGGCGGCCCTTCTCTACGGCCTCGTGCGAAACCAGCCGGCCGTCAAGCGATGGGCCGCGCTCGCGATTCTCGCGATTCCGGCAGGATACGCCACGCTGCTCCTCGGCGCCTCACTGACGAGCCGGGACAAGGTGCTCACCCCCGGGGGCAGGAAATACTTCTGCGAGATCGACTGCCATCTGGCCTATTCGATCGATCACGTGCGCACCGCGAAGACTCTCGGGAATCCCGCGCAGCCGGAGCGCGCGGCCGGGACGTTCTATGTGATCGCGCTCGAGACGTGGTTCGACGAGAGCACCATCTCGCCGATGCGGCCCAGGGATGCTTTGCTGTATCCGAACCCGCGTCAGGTCTACATCCAGGATGCCTCCGGCCGGAAGTACGCGCCCTCCGGGGCCGCGGAGCGCGCGCTCGAGAGCACCGGCGTGGCCTCGACGCCGCTCACGCGCCCGCTCATTCCGGGCCAGTCGTACGTCACGCAGCTGGTCTTCGACCTCCCGGACGGAGTCCGGGAGCCGCTCCTCTACGTCGGCGACGCGGACCCGGTCTCGGCATTCCTGATCGGGCACGAAGAGAGCCAGCTCCACCACAAGATCTACTTCCGCCTCTGATCTGTGATAACCCCTTGACACACCGCCTCCCCATTGGATTAAGTATGCTGAACTTTATTCAGCATGCCGCGATCCGACGAGGAGGCGCCCATGGAGATCTGGAAACGATTCAATGACAAGGCATTGACGCACTCCATGGCCCATTACCTCCAGGCCGTCGCGGGGCTCAAGGAGGAGAAGGGGCACGCCCGCGTCGGGGACATCGCCGACCGACTCGGGGTCTCGAAGAGCGGCGTCACGTCCATGCTCCGTTCGCTCTGCACCCGCGGCCTCGTGACGCACGAGCCCTACGGCTGCGTGGAGCTGACCGAGGACGGAAGCCGCCTGGCGCGCCAGACCGAGAGCAACCGCCAGGTGCTGACGATGTTCTTCACGCACATCCTTCGCGTGCCCGAAGAAATCGCGTACGAGGACGCGTGCATGATCGAGCATCTGGTCGGCCCCGAATCCATGATCCAGTTCCTCCGCCTGACCGCCTTCATCGGATCCAACGACCCCAAAGCCGAGCGTTTCCGCGAGGCCTTCCGTGCCTACCAGCACCGCTGCGCCAGCAAGCAGGCCCCGCACGAGTGCCCCGTCTGCACGAGCGGCCGTTGCCTCGCCGCGACGTTCCCCGATCTCGCGGACAAGCTCGAGCACGGAGTCGCGGAGTGACCCCACGCGGCCGCGCGGAGCGGCGCACCCGAAAGCTCGCGGAGCTCACGCCCGGCTCGCGCGCCGTGGTGCGGCGCGTCTCCTGCGACGAGCCGGAGCTCCTCCATCGTCTCATGGAGCTGGGATTCGTCCCCGGCACGACCATCACGCTCGTCCGGCGCGCCCCGATGGGCGACCCGATCGAGCTGCGACTTCGCGGCACCCATTTTTCCATTCGGAACTCGGAGGCGGACCGCATCGATGTCGATCCCCTCTGACCTGGCCGTCCGCCCCTCGGTCGAGGAGACCGAGCTTTCACGCCAGGGTCCGTCCCGCCGCACGCGGCGGAAGCTGATCGCGATCGCCGGCGGTCCCAACTGCGGGAAGTCCACCCTCTTCAACAAGCTGACCGGGCTACGGCAGAAGGTCGCCAACTACCCCGGCGTGACCGTCGAGAAGAAGGCCGGCTTCGTGGCGCTCCCGTCGGGGCGCACCGTGGAGGTCCTGGATCTTCCAGGGACCTACAGCCTTCGACCGGGCTCCCCGGACGAGGTGGTCGTTCGCGACGTGCTCCTGGGAGTCCAGGCCTCGACGCCCCTGCCGGACCTCACCCTGCTCGTCCTGGATTCCACCTGCCTCGACCGGCAGCTCTATCTCTGCATGCAGCTCCTCGAGATCGGCCGGCCCGTCGTGATCGCGCTGAACATGATGGACACCGCGCGGGAGGAGGGCCTGGACGTGGACGCCGCGCTCCTCCAGCGCGCGTTCCGGGCTCCGGTGATCCCGATCTCGGCACGCACGGGGAGCGGCATGCGGGAGCTCCTGGAAGCGATGGATCGGGAGGTGGCGCCGCCGCGCGCGGTCACACGCACGCTAGCCGAGCCGCTGCGTCTCGGCGCGGAGCGCCTCGCGCCGATGCTGCCCTCGACGGGCCCGCTCGCCTCGCTGAGCCGCTTCCACGTCGCCATGGCGCTCCTTCTCGATGAGGGGGAGGACGATTCCCTGATGCGCGCGGTCCCTACGGTCGTGCGCCGCGAGGCGCTGGCGATGCGCGCGCGCCTCGACCGGGATCTACCCGAGTGGCGCTCCCACGAGCCGATCGGACACTACCGCTCCATCGAGGATCTGACCCGCCGCGCCACGCTCCGCCTCAAGCCCGAAGCCTCGGTGCGCGAGCGCATCGACCGCGTGCTGACGCACCGGGTGTTCGGACCGGTCCTCTTCGCCGGATTGATGGCCGTGATCTTCCAGTCGATCTTCCTCTGGGCCACGCCGCTCATGGACGGGATCGACGCCGGGGTCACCATCCTCGGGCGCTTCATCGGCCCGCTCCTTCCCGCCGGGCCCATCCGATCGCTCGTCGTGGACGGAGCGATCGCGGGGGTCGGCGCGGTTGTGACCTTCGTGCCCCAGATCGCGATCCTCTTCCTCTTCATCGCGCTGATGGAGGACTCGGGGTACCTGGCGCGCGCCGCGTTCATCATGGACCGCCTCATGCGGGGCGTGGGACTCTCGGGCCGCGCCTTCATCCCGCTGCTCTCCTCCTTCGCGTGCGCGATCCCGGGGATCATGGCGACGCGCACCATCGACAACCGCCGCGACCGGCTCACGACGATCCTGATCGCGCCCTTCATGTCTTGCAGCGCCCGGCTTCCGGTCTACGCGCTCCTGATCGGCGCCTTCATCCCCAACCGGATGGTGCTCGGGTTCCTGAGCCTTCCGGGCCTGGTGCTCTTCTCGCTCTACATCATGGGCATCGTGGCCGCGGTCGTGGTGGCGTGGGTGCTGAAGCGGACGGCGCTCCGCGGACCCCGGCCGCTCTACGTCATGGAGCTGCCGCCCTACCGCGTGCCCTCATGGCGCTCGGTGCTGCTGACGGTGCGCGACCGCGCGGGGCTCTTCGTGCAAAAGGCCGGGACGGTGATCCTGGCGGTTTCGATCGTGCTCTGGTTCCTGGCTTCGTACCCCAAGAACGCCGAAGTGAAGCCCCTGGAGCGGCGGCTCCAGACGGTGGAGCGGAGCCTGGCGAGCGCTTCCGAGCGCGGGGACAAGGCCGGCGCCCAGGCGCTGCGGACCGAGGCGTCCCAGGTCCAGAACGACATCGCCGGCGTCTCGCTCCGGAATTCCTTCGCGGGGCGGGCGGGCCGGCTCATCGAGCCCGCCATCGCGCCGCTCGGGTTCGACTGGAAGATCGGGATCGCGCTCCTATCCTCCTTCGCGGCCCGCGAGGTCATGGTCTCCACCATGGCCACGGTCTACAACCTGGGGGACGCCGATCAGACCTCGGTCTCGCTGCGCGAGAAGCTCCGGAACGCGGAGAATCCACGCACCGGGGAGCGGGCCTATTCGCCTCTCATGGCGCTGAGCCTCATGGTGTTCTTCGTGCTCGCGTGTCAGTGCATGTCCACCGTGGCCGTGGTGCGCCGGGAGACGAATTCCTGGGGCTGGCCCATCTTCATGGTCGTGATGATGAACGGCCTCGCCTGGATCGCCTCTTTCGCGGTGTTCCAGGGCGGGCGAATGCTGGGGCTCGGATGAGCGGCCTGAATTGGCAGGACGGTCTCACGGCCCTCGCCGCCGTCGTGGCCCTGACGTGGCTCGTCCGGCGCTGGCTCGCGAAGAGGCGGGCGAAGGCGGGATGCGACACCTGCGCCGCGGCGATGCACGCGAGGATGAGGACGCCTCGGACGTAGCTCCCCGGAGCTTGCCCCGGGGCAAGTTCTCCGGCGCGCGCTGGAGCGGTTTCGATGCGGGCGGTGTTCCTCAGGCTATGCGCCTCGGGCGATGCATCCTTCCCGTCCTCCTCAGCCTCCTCCTCCCACGGACCTCGTTCGGAGCGTCCGCCGATCTCTCCGCGACAGCTCCGCCATCGCCGGAGACTTGGTCCCATTCGGCCACAAAGGCTGCCGCGCATCCCCTCTTCACCCACGGCGACATCTGGTTCGCGGGCGCGACCGCCGCTTCGGTCGTGCTCGCCGAACATCTGGATCGCTGGGCCGCGGACGAAGCGCCGGAGAACAATGGCGCGGTCGCGGTGGGGGTCTCCCGTGCCGCCGAGCGGCTCGGAAATCCGCTCTACGTCGTGCCGGCCTTCCTGTTCTTCCGGGCGGCGGACGCCCTGGAGCACCGCCCCGACCGGGCCGGCTCCTTGACCCGGATCGCCGAGGGCGCCGCGGCCGCTACGGTCGTGAACAGCGTCCTGAAGCTCGCCGTCGGGCGGGCGCGCCCCTACCAGACCCCGGGAGACGAGGACGTGGTCCGGCCCTTCTCCGGAAACTCGGCGTTCCCCTCGGGGCACACCGCGCTGGCCTTCGCCATCGCGGCGGGAATCGATCAGGAGACCAGGGCCAAGTGGGTCCCCTACGTGGTCTACCCCTTGGCCGGACTCGTGGGCTGGTCGCGGATGCGGGACGGAAAGCACTGGGGGAGCGACGTGGTGGCGGGGGCTTCCGTGGGATTCTGGACGGCGCGGAAGGTCGTGACTCTGGCGCGGCGAGCGATCCGCACGCCCTAGCGGGAGGCCGCGCTCGTCCGGCGCGCCAGCGGCGCCAGCGTATCCCCGAGGCGATCGGGCGATCCTTCGACGCGCGTCAATCGCGCGAAGCGCTCCCCACCGGAGTACACCATCCGATACGTGGCGTAGTCGTCGCCGTTCTTGGCGAGGATGTCGATCGGCTCGCGCGTGTGCGACGCCGCGCGGATCGTCTCGTGCATGACGTCGTCGGTCCACTGCTTCCCGTTCACCGCGAAGATCGTCATCCCGGGCGCGAGTCCCGCCTTCGCGGCCGGACTCTTGGGATAGACATCCAGGATCTCGCCCTTGTCGGTCACGTAGAGACCGACCGAGTACTTGAAATCGAGGCGCTTGCGGGCGCGCTCGAGGCTCTTCTGGTACTCGCTCATCGAATCGGAATACGTCACCTTCCATCCACCGCGCGTGACGCCTCCCAGCGGCGCGTGCGCGCGCACCCGCATCACGCGGTCCGTGAGGAAGCCCCGCCAGTCGTACGGCTGCACCTCGTCCAGGGTCGCCACGACGTCGTCGAGCGTGTAGGGCTTGACCCTCGGGCCGCTGGCCGGCGCTCCGTGGAAGCGGCGGCAGAAATCGTCCAGCGATCGCCGCCCCCCGCTCTCCGACCGGATGATCTGATCCGCCTCCAGCCAGAAGAGCAGGCTCTCGTCGTAGAAGTCGACGCCTCGCCGCCAGCTGCTTCCCGCGTAGCCCGAGCCGTAGAGGAACTGGGCGGAGACCGCGGTGTCGAGGAGCGGCCGCCACATCCGGCCGGGCTCGTTGTCCAGATCGGCCGCGGTCAGGGCGAGATAGTCCCGGGACTGGTCGGGTGTCAAAAGCCCGCTCCGGGACGCGAGCACCCAGCCCAGGTACTGGGTCAGGCCCTCGTAGACCCAGAGGAGGTCGGTCTCCATGGGAGTCGCGTAGTCCGGCGTCGCGAGATCGGCGGGACGGCGGTACTTGCCGTTCCAGGAATGCGCGAACTCGTGCGGGAGGAGATCGGCCGCGCGCAGGAAGTCGTCCTTGTCGACGAGCGCCCGCTCCTTGGACCGGTTGTCGCTCGATTCATGGTGCTCCAGCCCGAAGAAGGGGACGTGGTCGCTCAGCGTGTAGAGGAAGTGATAGTCGCGGTAGTGCGAGGCTCCGAAGAGCGCGACCCCCTCGCGGACGAGCTGCGAGAACTTCTCCTCCTGGTCCTTCGTGAGCCGGATCGACTCGCGGCTGTCCCCCACCAGATCGAGGTAGTGTCGCGGCGTGACCCCGGGCGCGAGCGCCACCTCCCGGAACCAGCGCCCGGCGTTGAGCGGCGAATCGATGAGCGTGACGAGCGACGCGGGCTGGAACTCGATCCATCCACCCGTGGTGCGGGCCACCGGAAGGGCGGTCCCGTACTTCCAGCCCGCGGGGAGCTTCACCGAGGCGAGATAGGTCAGCTCCTCGGGCGGCGTCCCGGTCGGATAGACCAGCACCTGGTTCCAGTTCAGCACCGAGAGGTTCGGGGTCGCGGAAGCGCCGAAGGAGTAGCCCTCGGTGGACGTGGAGAGCAGGAAGTCGAAGGCCACGTCGAGCGTTCGGACACCGGGGGGCACGCCCACGTGGATGGCGTACATCTCCACCAGATCGCGCTTCCACTCGAGGGTCTTCCCCGCCGCCGACACCGTGAGCCCCGCCACGTTCACGAGCGGGCCCGTGGGCCCGTGCTCGCCGGGAATCCATTTGGGATAGAACAGCGTGACCTCTCCGGGGCGGACCGGAATCGCGAGCCTCGTGTGGACCACCCGCTGGGGCGCCTCGGTCATGTCGACTTGGAGGCGGATCGGCTCCGCGCGCGTCGTGGCGGTCGAGGACGCGGCGGGACCGGGTGCCGCGAAGACGAGAAGGGTGAGGCAGGCGACGATCGTGTTGAGGCGCGAATGGGCCATGGGGATACTCTCGGGTTTGGACCGGGGCCGAGCGACCCCTATGACGATGCCACCGCAGCCGGTCCCGGGCAAGGCCCTTGTGATACCCTGTTTCGCTCCTTCTTCGACATCCGGAAAGCGTCCATGACTCGGAAAACAGACGTGTCCTTGATCGAAATCTCAGACATTCGAAGCGCCGCCCAGCGTATCGGCGGCCGCGTCCACCGGACCCCGCTTCTCAGCGCGGCTTCGATCGGGGAGCGCGCGGGCGTTCGCCTCCACCTCAAGTGCGAGAGCTTCCAGAAGACGGGCTCCTTCAAGCCCCGGGGAGCCCTGAACAAGGTCTTGAGCCTCTCCCCCGCCGAGCGCGAAAAGGGCATCATCACGGTCTCCGCCGGGAACCACGCGCAGGCGACGGCCTGGGCGGCGCGGCAGGTATCCGCGCCCTGCGTCGTGGTCATGCCCCGGGACGCTCCCCGCTCCAAGCTCGACGCGGTGCGCGGCTACGGGGCCGAGGTGATTCTCCACGATGACCGGGCCACGCTCTTCGACAAGCTGCGCGAAGAGCAGGAAGCCCGGGGCTCGACCTTCGTCCATCCCTTCGACGATCCGGTCGGGCTCGCGGGAGCGGGGACGTTGGGGCTCGAGATCGCGGAGGACCTTCCTGACCTGGGCGCCGTCGTCGTACCCGTCGGCGGGGGCGGCCTCCTGTGCGGAGTCGCGTGCGCCGTGAAGGCTGTGATCCCAAAATCTCGCGTGATCGCGGTCGAGCTTACGGCGGGACCCGGTCTCAAGCCGGCGCTCGACGCGGGGAAGCCCGTCCCGGTGAGCCGACCCTGGAACACGCTGGCCGACGGAATGACCCCTCCCTTCGTGGGGGCGATCCCGCTCGAGGCCGCGAAGCGCTTCGTCGACGAGATCGTCACCGTCACGGAGGAGGAGATCATCGCGGCGATGGTGCTCCTGCTCACGCGCGCCAAGCTCTACGTCGAAGGCTCGGGCGCCGCCGCGACCGCCGCGCTCGTGGCGGGAAAGGTGAAGCTCCCGGCGAATACGCTCACCGTCGCGATCGTCTCGGGGGGCAACGTGGATCTGGATCGCATGGCCTCCGCTCTGACGGCATGAAGACGATCATCGTCACCCAGCGTGAAGTCCCCGCCCTCCTGCCCATGAAGGAATGCGTGGACTTGATGGCCAGGACCCTCGAGACCACCACGCGCGGAGACGCCGTGCTGCCGCTCCGAAGCATGGTCTGGAAGCCGGACCGCTCGGGACTCCTCGGCATGATGCCCGCCTACCTCGGATCTCCGGCCGTCCTCGGCTTCAAGGCGGTCTCGGTCATGCCGGGGAACCACGGCACCCCATACGACTCCCACCAGGGCGTGGTCGTGATCTTCGAGGTCGAGCACGGCGCGCTTCTGGCCGTGATCGACGCCTCCTCGATCACCGCCATCCGCACCGCGGCCGCGAGCGGCGCCGCGACCCGTCTCCTGGCGCGCGAGGACGCGGGGGACCTCGCGATCCTGGGCTCCGGCGTCCAGGCCTCGCACCACCTGGAAGCCATGCGGGCGGTCCGCCCCTTGCGGAGGATCCGCGTGTGGAGCCGCGATGCCGCGCGCTCGCGCGCGTTCGCGGAGCGGGAGTCGAAGCGCTTCGGCTGCCGCGTGGAGGCGGTGGGGGACGCCCGCGCCGCGGTCACCGGCGCGGACCTGATCTGCACCACGACCGCTTCCAAGGATCCTGTTCTCCACGGGGACTGGATCGCGCCGGGAGCGCACATCAACGCGGTGGGGGCCTGCTTCCCCGCTTCCCGCGAGCTGGACACGCCCGCCGTGGTGCGCTCGCGCCTCTACGTGGACCGGCGCGAGTCCGCCCTGAACGAGGCCGGCGACTTCCCGATTCCGAAGAAGGAAGGCGCGATCGGCGACGACCACATCGTGGGGGAGGTCGGCGAGGCGCTCCTCGGGCGCGCGCCCGGAAGACGGACGCGGGATGAAGTCACGCTCTTCAAGTCGCTCGGGATCGCGGTCGAGGACCTGGCCGCGGCCCACCAGATCTACCGGAACGCCGTCGAGCGCGGCGCCGGCATGCACATCGAATTCGGCGGGCTGCGTGATCCAGGCGCTTGATCCCCCGCGTCCCGAGGAGATCGCCAAGGCGCGCGAGCGGGTCCAGGGGACGGTCCTCCGGACGCCGCTCGTCCCGCTGGAGCTTCCCGGGCTCCCCGCTCGGATCCACCTCAAGCTGGAGAATCTGCAGCCCATCGGCTCCTTCAAGCTGAGGGGCGCCACGAACGCCATCCGGCGCGTCGATCCGGAGGCGCTCAAGCGGGGCATCTACACCGCGAGCGCCGGGAACATGGCCCAGGGCCTCGCCTGGGGTGCCCGCGCCCTGGGCATTCCGTGTACCGCGATCGTTCCCGAGCAGGCGCCGAAGACGAAGCTCGAGGCGATCGAGCGGCTGGGGGCGAAGATCGTGAAGGTTCCCTTCGACGTCTGGTGGCACGTCATCGAGGAGCACGGCTACCCCGGGATGGAGGGGATCTTCATCCATCCGGTCGCGAACCCCGACGTGATCGCGGGGCACGGCACGATCGGGCTCGAGATCCTGGAGGACCTACCCGACACGGAGGCGATCCTCGTCCCGTTCGGGGGCGGAGGCTTGATCTCGGGTATCGCGACCGCCGTCCTCGCGAAAAAGCCAGACGTGCGCGTCTACGCCTGCGAGGTCGAGACGGCCGCGCCCCTGAGCGCCTCGCTCCGGGCCGGCTCTCCCCAGGCCATCGAGAGGAAGCCCAGCTTCGTGGACGGGATCGGGGGGAGCAGTGTGCTCCCCGAGATGTGGCCCATGGTGCGAGGGCTGATCGAGGGATCGATCGTCGTGACGCTGGAGGAGATCGCGGACGCCATCCGGATCCTCGTCGAGCGGATCCGCGTGGTGGCCGAGGGAGCCGGCGCGGCGCCCGTGGCGGCGGCGATCCGGGGCGAGGCCGAGGGCTCGAAGGTCGTCTGCGTCATCTCGGGCGGGAACATCGATCCGGCAAAGCTCGCGACGATCCTCGCGGACGGAATTCCAGACTAGGGCTGACCGTCCTTGACCGGCACCCGAACGACCACGTAATCCGCCACGGCTCGATTCCCCGCCTTCGCAGGCTCGAATTTCCACTCATGCAGCTCGTTGCTCGCGGCGGTCACGAGCGCCGGATCGATGCTTCCTTCTTCCTGGATGTCGAGGAACCGCGTCTCCTTGATCCGGCCGTCACTCCCCACCATCACCACGAACGGAACGAACGCCGGGAGCGGGCCGGGGCACCCGTGGCAGGCGGCCGCCTGTACCGTGACCGGTTTGGGCTTCTGCGTGATCTCCTCTTCCAGGAGCGCCTGCGAGCTGTCGATCGGGACCAGGTAGCGCCCGCCGTAGCGGTACCGCTGGCCGTTCCGGACGTTCTCGTATCGGGTCGTGTGCGGGGCCCGGCCGTAGATCAGGGTGTCGGGCTGGATGATGAGCGGAAGATAGAAATCGGTCTCGTCCGTTCCATAGTCGTCCCCGCCGTCGAGCGAGAGCGATCCATGGATCATATAGCTCCCGTACCGCGCGGGACGGATCACGATCTGGATCACGCGGTCCGCGCGCCGGCGCGAGTACCGATCCACGCGCGCGATGCTCACCGTGTCCCCCGAGACGATATCGATCCCCTCCGGAATGGAGATCTGTCCCACGCTCGTGACCGGGCGATCGTAGGCGTCGCCGCCCCAGATCCGCACCATCAGGGTGACGGCCTGGTCGAGACGAGGCGGGCTCTTGAAGTAGCCGGAGATCCCGAACGTGGGCTCCCCTTCGTTGGCCGCGAAGGAGCGCGCGGGCAGGATCGCGCCCAGGAGGGCGAGGCCCGCCATGACGAGGAGGTCAGCGCGTCTCGAGAACAACCGCCCTCCGAGCCGTCGTAGCCCCTCCCGACATGACGCGGAACCAGTAGACGCCCTGGGGCGCGCGTGTCCCTGAAGCGTCACGACCATCCCAGCGGATGTCCAGATTGCTTCCCGTTCCCACACCGCGCGCGATCTCGCGAACGCGGCGTCCCGCCGTGTCGAAGACCTCGAGGCGCCAGGATTCTCCCGCTCGCGGCGCGAAGGAGATCCTCGGCGTTCCGCCATTCGGGTTCGGGGCGACCCGGACCGAAAGCGGCGCCGCGCTCGACGCGGGGATCGGAGCGCCGCTCGCCCCGCTCCCGCTCCACCACGGCGTGGTGGTCGGATCGTGCTCCACGAAAGCGAGGAGGGTGTCGGCGACGAGATTGCGCGCGCCCGTCGCCGGATGCGTGCCGTCGCTCTGGAAGTACGAGCAGGGCCACGTGAGCCCGTCGCTCCGGGGGTTCAGTCCGTCGGCCCAGAGATAGGGACCCCAGGAAAGCCAGGGCGCCTCCACCGTTCCACGAGAGGGATCGAAGTTCAGGCTGTCTCCCCGGATCTGGGAATCGATGAGCCACTTCACCGCGAACCCCGATTCGTAGGCGTACGGTTCGGGATTCAGCGTCGAGGTGGCGTACCCCGCGTAGATGCGGCTCGTGAAGTAACACAACCGGACGTTCGGAAGCTTCTGCTTGATGATGCGAACGATCGCGGCGAGGTTCCATTGAAGCGACTCGGCGGAGGCCGGGAATCCGCCCCGGGGTCCGGCGTTCGCTTCCTTGACCCATACGGCCTGAGCCTGGAGCGGTGACGATCCGGCCCGTCGCAATCGCGTGGCCACGGAGTCCCAGTACGCGGCCGTGGGGGTCTTGATCCGATCCGCCGACTGGCCTCCGACGGCACAGTCCACCACGAGCACGTTCGGCTTCTTCAAGGGATCAGCCATGGCCTTGGGCACGAAGGTCGAGAACTCCTGGGTCGCGTTGCTCATCCCGATCGAGATCAGGACAACCCGGCCCGACGGGTCGGGCAGGCCGAGGGTGTCCAGGGGGCCGATCGACTGAGCGATCGAGAGCCCGGCCGCCTCGTGAGCCGGGGGTCGCTGATTGGAGCCGCCCGCATAGAGGCCCCCCTCGAAGCCGAAATAGGTGCCGCTGCCGAGGTCGATGAGCGGAACCATTCCGGTGGAGTCACGGGTGCAATCGATGGCCCAGCAAGAGCCCGCCGTGACCAGGGTCGTGAGCGCGGCGAGGAAGAGCGCGGCCGGGCCGCGAGCGACGGTGTCGTGGAATCCCATGGTCTCTCCAATCGTGCCATTCGGCAACATTGGCCCCGAACTAGAGACAATCTTGGGGCCGTTCGTTTAGAATCACCTCCGTGCGCCTTTCGTTCCCTCGGCTCGTCACCGCCCTCCTCGCCGCCCTGACCGTGGTCTCCTGCGCCTCCAGCTTCGAGCTCTCCCCGAACGAAGAGGCCCAGCTCAAGGAGGCGATGGACACCCCGCTCAGCTTCGTCGTTCCCCGCGGCCAGTCCATTTCGACCTGGGACCGGGCCCAGGAATTCATCGATCGGTACAGCTCGATGAAGCTCCGCTCGGTCAACGATTCCCTCATCACGTCGTACGAGAACACCCCGATGGTCACCAATCCGATCCAATCGGCCTCGAACGTGCGGTTCGGGTACACGGTGTCCAGGGCGAATGACCCCGAGGGGATCCGATTCCACGTGCAGTGCACGGCGAGCGGCAAGTCGGGAGAGACGGACGCGGACAAGAATGCCCACATCGCGGCCTACTACATCAAGACCGGAACGGTCGCCTGCGACCGCTGTATCGTCCGCTAGCTCATCCCACGTAGACCGTCTTCACGTTCACGAATTCGCGGATCCCGAACGCCGAGAGCTCCCGCCCGTAGCCTGAATCCTTGATCCCTCCGAACGGCAGCCTCGGGTCCGAGCGCACCTGAGCGTTCACGAAGCAGGACCCCGCCTCGAGCGCGTCGCGCGCGAGCTCCTTCGCGCGCTCGAGGTCGCCCGTGAAGAGCGCGGCTCCGAGGCCGAATCGCGAGTCGTTCGCGATCCGAACCGCGTCCTCCTCGTCCCGCGCCCGGATCACCGAGGCCACCGGGCCGAACAGCTCTTCCTCGTACGCCGGCATCCCGGGGCGGACGTCGAGGAGGATGGTGGCCGGATAGTACGCGCCCGGCCCTCGAGGAAGCTCTCCGCCGAGCGTCACCCGGGCGCCCGCGCGCACGCTCTTCTGCACCTGTCGATGGAGCTCCTGGCGGAGGTCCTCCCGGGCCAGCGGCCCCAGGTCGGTGTCCTCCTGGAGCGGATCCCCCATCTTCCGCGTCCGCATGCGCACCACCAGGAGATCGACGAATCGATCGTGGACCTCTTCCACCACGATGAAACGCTTCGCCGCGATGCAGCTCTGGCCGCTGTTCCCGAGGCGCGCGGCCGCGCCGATGTCCGCGGCGCGCGGAAGATCCGCGTCCTCGAAGATCACGTAGGCATCGCTCCCGCCCAGCTCGAGCACGGTTTTCTTCAGCGCGCGGCCGGCGAGCGCCGCGACGTGCCGTCCCGCTTCGGTGCTTCCGGTCAGGGTCACGGCGGCGATCCCGGGCGCCTCGATGACGGGCGGCAGCGATTCAGGGCGAAGGTAGAGAACCTCGAAGAGCCCCGCCGGAGCGCCCGCGTCCTCGAACAAGCGGCCGATCGAGCGCGCGCAGCCGGAGACGTTGGACGCGTGCTTGAGGACCGCCGCGTTCCCCGCCATCAGCGCGGGCGCGGCAAAACGGAAGACCTGCCAGAAGGGAAAATTCCAGGGCATCACCGCGAGCACGGTCCCGAGCGGCGCGAACGCGACGAAGCTCTCCCGCGCGTCGGTCTCGACCGGCTCGGGCGCCAGGCAGCGCTCGGCGTGCTCCGCGAAGTGAGTGCAGACCCAGGCGCACTTCTCGACCTCGGAGCGCCCTTGCCGGACCGGCTTCCCCATCTCGCGCGCCATGAGCTCGGCGGAGGCGTCCTTCCGCTCGAGGAGCAGGGCCGCGACCTTGTGCATGACCTGCGCGCGCTCCCGGAACGGGGTCGATCGCCATCCTCGGAACGCGGCCTGGGAGCGCTCCAGCGCCGCGGACACCTGGGTCGCGTCGGTCTCCTCGAATTCCTCGAGGAGCTCCCCGGTGGCGGGGTTGATCGAGCGCAGCATGCCGGTCCGGACCGCCGCGCTCACGCGTGAAGCTCCACCACCTCCCGGTCCGAGAGGGTATGGTCGCGGTCCACCTGCTGCCCGTCGAAGCGGGCGGTGCCGCCCCAGATCCGGGCGTAGGTGACTCGCTCCGCCAGCTCCTTGTGCACCGCGAGCGCCAGGGCCTGCACGGTGGCGCCGCGCTTCAGCACGAACGGCCTCTCGAGATCCGGCTTCTTGCCGGGCTCCTTGGCGTAGATCCGGATGCGCCCGAGCGCCTCGAAGAGCCGGGCGCGAAGCTCCTCCAGCCCCGTGCCGTGCTCGGCGGAGACGAGGTGGAACGGAAGCTCGGGCGGAAGCGACTCGCGCGCGAGCGAGGCGAACGTGCCGTCCGGATCGAGATCGCACTTGTTCCCGATCGCGAAGACCGGCTTCACGAGGAGAAACGGCGGCGCCTCGGACGGAAGCGGCCGCGCCTCCGCCCAGACGCGCGCCTTGTCCAGGAGCCCCCAGAGCTCCCGGACGCTATCGTCCACGTCGTCCGCCGTCAGGTCGAGGACGAGGAGCACGCCGTCCGCGCCGTGAGCCAGATTGGGGAGGTAGCTCTCGGTGTGATTCGAGGCCACGGGAGGCGTGTCCACGAGCTGCACCTGCACGTCTTCGAAGGGCATCATGCCGGACAGCGGCGCGCGGGTCGTGAAGGGGTAGGCCGCCACTTCCGGATGGGCGTGGGTCAGCGCGCGCACGAGCGCCGACTTGCCCGCGTTGGGCGATCCGAGGAGCACCCACTGCCCGGCGCCCTCGCGATGGACGTGCCCCGGATCGAAGCGCTGCGCTCCCGGCCGTCTGGAGCTCTGTCCCTCCTCCTCGAGCTTGGCCAGGCGGCGCTTCAGGTCCGCCTGCATCTTCTCGGTGCCCTTGTGCTTGGGAAGGAGCGCCATCATCTCGCGGAGAGCTTCCATCTTCTCCGCGTGCGTGGCGGCCTGTCTGAAGCGCTGTTCGGCTTCCTTGTACTGCGGTGTCAGGTTCGCGGGCATCGGGCGTCTCCCGGTTGGGTCCGGATCCCCATTGTACACCCGGGCCGCGGCACGTTCCGCCTGTGCTAGGATGCCCCGTCCCGATCCGGAGGGCTGATGAGGCATCTGCTCGATGTGGGCCTTCGATTCGCCTCGTTTCTCTACCTCGTCTTCCAGTTCCTCGTCGTCGGCCTGGCCCTCCTCCCCGCCGTTCTGTTTGTGAAGCTCTTCTGGCCGTCCGGTTCACCCCTTCTGCTGGCGTTCGCGCTCGGCGTGGGATACCTCATCTTCGGCCTCGCCTATCTCGTGCTGGTCATCCTGATCCGGCATCTCATCGGATTTCGGAGCCGCGAGGGCGACTATCCCTTCATCTCGTCCTATGCGATCCGCTGGGCGTTCCTGGGATCCCTGGTGGGCCTCGCGAAGCTCCTGATCCTGGACCACCTCAAAGGGATGCCGGTCCTGAACGCGTTTTTCCGGATGATGGGCGCGCGGATCGGGCGGAACGTCCTGATCAATTCGTGCAACCTGTTCGACTTCGATCTCATCGAGATCGGAGACGACTCGTTCATCGGCGGCGACGCGGTGATCATCGGCCACGTCGGCGAGCGCGGCCTCTTGAAGATTCGACCGGTGCGGATCGGAGCGCGCTGCACGGTGGGACAATCCTCCGTCGTGTTCCCGGGAGCCACGATGGAGGAGGGATCGGTCCTGGGCGCGCTTTCCCTCCTGCCCAAGGGAAAGACACTCCCCGCGGGGACCGTATGGGGCGGGAATCCCCCTCGCGAGATCCATCGCGAGGGAACCTAGGTGGCGTTCGAGGACAACCGCACGCGCCGGAACGACCGCGACCACATTCTTCTCTCCTGCTTCTGGCTCGCCTACAACTTCGAATGGGGGGCACTCCTCCCCGTGGTGCTGCCCAGCCAGATCGCGGCGATCGTGGGGGATGCGAGGAAGGAGCTCTTCAACGGACTGGTTCCCGCTGCCGGCGCCGCCCTTTCCCTGGTGGCGACCCCGGTCGCGGGCGCTCTCTCCGATCGCTCCCGAAGCCGGTTCGGACGCCGCCGCCCGTTTCTCGCGGCGGGAACCCTGATCAACATCCTCTTCCTGCTCCTTCTCGCGAGGATCGGAGCGGGGGGAAGCATCGTTCTCTTCCTGCTCGTCTACCTCGGCGTCCAGCTCGGGGCCAACTGGGCCGGTGGGCCGTACGCCGGCCTCATCCCCGATCTCGTCCCGCCGAAGCAGCGCGGACAGGCCAGCGGCTGGCTCGCCCTGATGACTGCGTTCGGCACGCTGCTCGGGGTGATGATCGCCGGAATGCTGATCGCCGGAGGAGACTATGGAGCGGTCTACCTCGCGATCGCCGTGACCCTCGCGGCCCTGTGCGCGGCCACGCTGTTCGGCGTGAACGAGCAGCCGCTCGCGGAGGCACCTCGACCGATCCGGGCTCGCGAATTCGCCGCGTCCTTTCTCCTTCGGGGCCCCCGGTACCGGGACTTCTACTTCGTGCTCTTCACCCGCGCGCTCGTGACGATGGGGATCTACTCGGTGTTCACGTTCTTCCAGTTCTTCTTGAAAGACGTCGTGCGCTCGGAGAACCCCGCGCGCGACACTTCCTACATGATCGGAATCATCATCGCGGCGGGGATCCCCACGAGCCTCCTCGCCGGGGCGCTCTCGGATCATTTCGGCCGGAAGCCTCTGGTCTACTGGAGCGGGGGTGTCATGGCCCTGGCCTCGCTCCTCTTCATCGGGGTCGGCCATGCCCCCTCGGTCGCGGCCATGTTCTGGATCGGGGGGCTGTTCGGCATCGGATACGGCGCCTACCAGGCGGTGGACTGGGCCCTGGCGATCGACGTGCTCCCCCAGGCGGATCGGCGGCGAAGGACATGGGGATCTGGCATGTCTCGCTCGTCCTGCCGCAAGTGCTCGCGCCCGCGCTCACGGGAGTCATTCTCTCCTCGCTCAAGCAAGACTCCCTTCTCCTCGGCTACACGGTAGTCTTCATGGTCACCGCGGCCTGGTTCATACTGGGAACGGTGTTCGTGCGACAGATCCGGGGCGCGCGATGAGGAGGTCCCCTGGCCCTGTATGACGTGAAGCCCCGATTCCGCGCGCTGCTTTCCGGGCTCGTTCCGATCCTGCGCCCGATCCACGCGGACTGGATCACGCTCGCGGGACTCCTGTGCTCGATCGGAGCCGCGTGGCTCTTCCAGTCCGCGGAACGCCTGCGCTGGCCGTTTCTCGCGATCCCCCTGCTTCTCCTGGCCCGGATCACCCTGAACGCCCTCGACGGCATGGTGGCCCAGGCCAGCGGCACGGCGCGCCCGTTCGGCGAGGTGCTGAACGAGACGACCGATCGGCTGAGCGACGTCTCCATCCTGCTCGGGATCGCGCTCTCGCCGCTCTCCTCCCTGGCGTGGGGTGTGGCGGCGACCGTGGCCGTGCTTCTCTCGAGCTACGTGGGGATCCTCGGGAAGGCGGTCGGGGCGGGACGGCAGTACGGCGGCACGCTCGGAAAGGCGGACCGGATGCTCTACCTGGGCCTCGCGTGCATCGTCGCGTTCTTCATGGGCAATCCCGTGCTTCTCGATACCGGACGCGCGTCGATCCGTCTCTTCGACGGCCTCCTGGGCGCCTTCGCCGCGCTGGGGATTCTCACCGCGGCGCAGCGCGTCGCCGCGATCCACCGGGCCCTGCGCCCGATGAGGCCCGCATGATGGGCCCGTTCGCGTTCCGGGATCCGGTATTCCATTTCTATGCCCGGATCTGGCTGGGTCTTCTCCTCGGGAGCGGCGCCATCCTGGCCGTCCTCGCCCTCGTGAAGCGCGGGGACGCCACCGTCCGCTCCGCCTTCCTCACGTACCGGAGCTGGTGGATGATCCTCCCGCTCATGGCCTTCCCGCTGGGGCTGGGGCGGCCGGCCACGATCGTCGGAATCACGATCCTGTCGCTGGCCTGCTTCCACGAGTTCGCGCGCGCCACCGGCCTCTACCGGGACTGGTTCTTCACGGGCGCCGTGTTCTTCTCGATCCTCTGCCTGAACTACATGGCGTGGATCCGCTGGTACGGGATGTTCCTGGTCCTTCCCATGTACGCGGTCGCGCTGCTCCTGGCGCTCCCCGTTCTGCGCAACCGGACCGAGGGCATGATCCAGGGCGCGGGGCTCAGCATCATGGGATTCCTGTACTTCGGATGGTTTCTCGGCCACCTGAGCTATCTCACCAACCTCAAGAACGGCCTCCCCTATCTCCTCTTCCTCACGCTCGCGGTCGCGCTGAACGACGTGGCGGCCTTCACGACCGGCAAGCTCTTCGGCCATCGCCCGCTCGCCTCTCGGGTCAGTCCGCGGAAGACCTGGGGCGGCGCGGTCGGATGCGTGCTCGTCACGGCGGCCGTGGTCTGGGCGCTCCGCGCGAAGCTGCCCGGGTTCGGGCCGGTCCAGCTCGTCCTCTCGGCGTTGATCGTGGGGGTCGGCGGACAGCTCGGGGATCTCGTCATCAGCTTCGTGAAGCGGGATCTCGGCGTGAAAGATCTCGGCACGATCCTCCCGGGGCACGGCGGGTGGCTGGACCGCTTCGACAGCCTGATCTTCGTCTCGCCGCTCTTCTTCCACATGATCGCCTTCTACTTCGAGCGCGGCATCGGTCTCGGTCCCGGGGGAGCGCCGTGAAGCGGTGGACCTACACGCCCTCCCCCGTGCTCGACAAGACCCTGACCGAGAGCCTGACCACGTTCCCGCGCGATCCGACGCTGCCGGTCTACGGGCTGCGCTTCCTCGGGATGCTCTTCTTGAAAGCGTTCTTCGCGTGCTATTTCCGCCTGCGGATCGTGGGACGGAAGCACATTCCCAACACCGGAGCGTTCGTGCTCGTCGCGAACCACTCGAGCCACCTGGACGCGGTGGCTCTGGCCTGCGCGCTGCCCGTCCGCCAGTGGCACCACGCCTACGCCACGGCCGCCCAGGACTACTTCTTCCACGGCATCTTCCGATCCCTCGTGGCCGTCGTGCTCACGAACGCGGTCCCGTTCGACCGGCGCCAGGATCCGAAGAAGAGCCTGGAGCTCTGCGCCGACCTCCTCTACGTCTCGAACGAGGCGCTCATCATGTTTCCCGAAGGCACGCGATCCACGGACGGCGAGGTCCACGAGTTCCGGAACGGCGTGGGTCGTCTCGTGGCCGGCACCACGATCCCGGTGCTCCCCGCTTTCATCGGCGGCGCGTTCCGCGCCTGGCCCAAGGGGAGCGCCGTCCCCAAGCCGCGGCGCGTCACGATCGTGATCGGGGAGCCTCGCCGCTACTCGGCCACGCCTTCCTCGCGCGCCGGAGCGGCGACGATCGCCGCCGACCTGCGCCGGGCGGTGGTGGACTTGAGGTCATGCGTCCCCGGCTCCTGACCTTCGACATCTTTGGGACGGTGGTGGACTGGCGCCTCGGACTGCGCGAATCCCTGCGACGTCACGGGGTGGATCTGAGCGACGCCGACTTCGACCGGATCATTGACATCCAGGCCGAGATCGAGGCGGGACCGTTTCGCAGCTACGCCTCCATCGTGGCCGACAGCCTGACGCGCGCCATCGGAATTCCCGTCGCCGCGGCGAGCGCCGTGGGACGGGAGGCGGGGACCTGGCCGCTCTACCCGGATTCGCGCGAGGCGCTGCGGCGGCTCCGCCGCGTCGCCCCCTGCGTCGCGACCACCAACAGCGATCAGGCCCACGGGCGTCAGGCGCAGCGCGAGCTGGGATTCGACCTCGATGGATGGATCTGCGCGGAGGAGGTCCGCTGCTACAAGCCGGATCCCGCCTTCTGGCGTCACGTCGCGTCGCGCCGGGGAGTGGGGTTTGGGCGGTCCTGGTATCACGTCTCGGCTTACGCGGATTACGACCTCGAGACGGCCCGGCGCCTTGGCCTGACCTCAGTCTATGTCTCCCGCCCCCACGCGCGGTTCGGTCCCGCGCACCTCACGGTGCGCGACCTGGCCGAGCTGGCGGATCGGCTGCGCGGCCGTGCCCTGATCGAGTAGAGTGGTCGGTCATGTCCGGGACCCGACCCTACGATCTCCAGCTGCCGGATCTTCGCATCGTGCGTTCGGATCTGCTCGTCCCCCACGAGCGCGAGGACGACGCGCGGACGGGGCGCCTCGCCGAGCGGCTCCGGCGCTCCGGTGTCCTGAAAAACCCGCCGATCGTCACCGAGGCGCGCTCCCCGGACCTGGGAGAATGCTTCGTGGTGCTGGACGGCGCGAACCGGGTCTCCGTGGCGCGGGCCGCGGACCTTCCGCATTTTCTCGTTCAGGTGGCCCGATACGACGACCCGGCGGTCAAGCTCGGGACGTGGCACCACGCCCTCTCGGGCTTCCCTGCCGACCGCCTCGAGCGGGAGCTGGCGCGCGTGCCGGGCCTGGTCCTGAGACCCGAGGAGCTGGGCCATGCCCGGGCCCTGCTCGCGCGGCGCGAGGCGATCGCCTACGTGGTGTCCGGGTCGGACCGGGCGCTGACCCTCCTGGGAGATCACGCCCTCTACGAGCGAAACGCGCTCCTGAACACGGTGGTGGACCTCTACCGTGACCGCGTGCCCTTCCGCCGCGTGACGCGCGATCGCCTGAGCGAGGCGCGCGACCGGTTCCCGGACGTTACCGCCCTCGTGGTCTTCCCGAGATTCCACCCGGACGAGATCCTCGAGATCGCCACGAGCGGAGCGCGCCTCCCGGCCGGGATCACCCGTCACGTGATCCCATGGCGCGCGCTCCGAGTCAACGTCGCCCTCGACCTCCTGGCCGACCCGGTGCGGTCGATCGAGGAGAAGAACCGCTGGCTCCAGGCCTGGATCGAGGAGCGAACGATCCAGAAGAACATCCGCTTCTACGAGGAGAGCACCGTCCTCTTCGACGAGTGACCCGGCGGCGTACTTCGAGATTACAGAGCGTCCGGATCAGTTCTGGGCCGAGATCTGCTCCGCTTCGCGCACGAAAGTCTTCGGATCGATCGGTTTCGAAACGTAGCCGTCGAATCCGGCGCCGATGACGCGCTCCCGATCCCCGGGCATCGCGTAGGCCGTGACCGCGACCACCGGAACCGAGCCGAGACCGGGCAGAGACTTGAATTGACGCATGAGCTCGAAGCCGTCCATGCCCGGGAGCCGGAGATCGCAGAGAATCAGATTGGGGTGCGACTCCGCCGCCAGACGGAGCGCGATGTCCCCCCGGCTCGCCCCGATCACGTCATGGCCGAACGCGCGGAAGAGATACGACATCAGCTCGAGGCTGTCGAGATCGTCTTCGACCACCAGGACGCGCATGGCCATCACGGCTCCGGGAGGAACAGGGTGAACTGGCTGCCCACGCCGTACTCGCTCCTGGCCTCGATCCTGCCGCCGAGCACGTGGGCCATCTGCTGGCTCAGGTGAAGCCCAAGACCCGAGCCCATCCCCGAGTCCTGCTCTCCTTGATGGAACTGCACGAAGGCGTGAAACAGGCGCTTCTGATCCTCGGGACGGATCCCCAGACCTGTGTCGGACACCCGGAACGCGACTTCCGGGACCGTCTGTCCCGGCGCCGTGCCTCGCTCCACCTGGATGCTCACGTGCCCTGCCCTCGTGAACTTGATCGCGTTCGTGACCAGGTTCATGAGGATCTGGATCAGCGACCTCCTGGCGGTCCGGATCGTGAGCTCGCGCTCCGGAAGGCTGAGGCGGAGCTTGAGCCCCTTCCTCTCGGCCTCCGGGCGCAGGGTGGCCGTCACCTCTACCACGGCGGCGATGACCCCGACCTGCTCGTACTCCTGCTCCCCGTTGCCGGAGGTCATTTTCGTCAGGTGCAGGAGGTCGTTGATGAGGGAGAGAAGGTGCTTGGCGCTGGACTGGATCAGGGTGAGCTGTCGCTCCTGCTCGGGCGTCAGCTCTCCCGGGAGTTTCATCAACAAGGTCCCCGTGAACCCGATGATGGTGTTGAGCGGGGTCCGGAGCTCGTGGCTCATGGAGGCCAGGAACGTGTCCTTGGCCCGGTTCGCGACCTCGAGCTCGATGTTCTTCCGCCAGAGCTCGGCCTCGAACTTGCGCCGCTCCGTGATGTCGCGCGAGCTCTTGGAGAGCCCGACGATGTTCCCCGCCTCGTCCCGGATCGGAGATACGGTGATCGACACGTCGAGGCGCGCGCCATCCTTCCGGAGCCGGACGGTCTCGAGGTGGTCCACCCGCTCTCCCTTGCGCACCAGGGCCATGTAGTTGGTGAGCTCGCTCATGCGGTCCGGAGGCACCGTCACGGTGATCGACTTGCCGATGACCTCGTCCGCGGAGAATCCGTACAGGCGCTCGGCGCCGGAATTCCAGGTGGTGATGATTCCCTCGAGGGTCTCTCCGATGATCGCGTCGTCCGAAGACTCCACGATCGCGGCCAGGCGGGCCCGGGCTTCCTGGGATCGCTTCCGCTCGGTGACGTCGCTGGTTCCAGCACTTGCGCGCTGGCCGCCGGCGGGTAGAATGCTGGTCTCGTTTCGCATCGTTGCCAGTCCAAAGTCGTCGGTTGCTCGGCCCTGTGAGCCCGAGATGAGCCTCTATCAACGCTATCACATCGAGACCCGCGCCGCGCCCGACATTCATGCGCATCCGTCTCGTTTTCGGGTGAGGGTACGTAGGACTCGGCTGATCCGGCTCCTGCTCCGCGAGCTCGTGGAGTATCGGGGGAACATGCCGGTGGTCCTGAGCCGCCCCTGCGTCTATGGTGTCTTCTCCGGCCCGCTCGGGGGGCTGGCGCCTCGCGAGGCCCTCTGCGTGGGCTGCCTCCGCTGCACGACCCAATATCCGGACATCGTGCAGATCCATCCCAACCCGGAGCGCGCGGGGCGGGCCGGGACCGCGCTCGGGCCCGATCAGGTGGACACCATCCTCTACGAGGCGCGCACGGGGCGGGTCCCGGTCCGCGGGGCGGGCTACCGGGGCGCGTTCGGAGGGTCCGGATGGGACGGCATGTGGACCGACATGTCCGAGATCGTCCGTCCTACGCGCGACGGGATCCATGGACGTGAATTCATCTCCACGATGACCGAGATCGGCGAGAAGCCGATGAGGCTCACCCTCGGTCCGGATGGAGCGTCGCAGGGCGAAGGCCCGCGCGTCTTCCCGATCCAGGTTCCGTTCGTCTTCGATCTTCCGCCGCGCGCCCTGCGCTCGGACCCCCTGCTGCGCGCGCTGGCCGAGGCCGCGCGCCGTGTCGATACGCTCGCCGTGACGCCTCTCCGGCATGCGGCGACGATCGAGGCGAGCCCCCACGTGATCCCGCTGATGCGGCCCCGGGACGAAGCGGACCTGGATCGTCTCCGCTGGATTCCGAGGATGATCCTCGTCGAGGGCTGGGACCGCGATCTCTGGGAGCGGCTCCGACGGCGCCTGCCCGACACCCTCCTCGGCCTCCGGCTCCCCGCCGAGGAGGATCCGATCGAGATGGTCCGCGCGGGCGTCCGGATCTTCCAGCTGGTCGCGGACGAGACGGGTCACGCCGGCGGCCGCTTCTTCTCGGACGTCATCCTGGATCGGCACAAGCGACTCGTGGAGGAGGGGGTGCGCGAAGAGATCACCCTCCTCGGAAGCGGCGGGATCGTGCTCGCGGAGCACGTGCCGAAGGCGATCCTCTGCGGCCTCGACGCGGTGGCCCTCGACATCCCCCTGCTCGTCGCGCTCCAGGCGCGCCTGGAACCGGACCTGTGGCTCCCGCGGGTCGAGCACGACTGGGCCGTGCAGAGGCTCGTGAATCTCTCCGCCTCGTGGCGCGATCAGCTGCTCGAGATCCTCGGCGCCATGGGCCTCCGCGAGGTGCGGAGGCTCCGGGGTGAGGTGGGTCGCTGCATGTTCCAGCGGGATCTGGAGCGCGAGGCGTTCGCGGGGATCGCGGGGTACGAAGGATGATTCCGTGAGCGCGATTCCTCTCATCGTCGAGAAGCACCGGCACGCGCTTCACGACGGGTTCCACCGGTGGCCCACGCTGGGCTTCCGCCCACCCGCGCTGGGCGATTCGCGCTGGCCGTCGGAGCTGATCCTGGCCACGTGGGTCCAGGCGGAGACCGGACGTCCGCCGCGGAACGGAATGGAATACCGCGTCGGCGCCTCGGGGGGCGGCTTCGATCTCCTGGATTTCCGCCTCGCCGAGCCGGAACGCCGCCTTCCGGAAACGGAGCCGGTCGATACGTCGATCCAGCTCAACCGCAGACCGTACGACCGCGCGATCGAGATCCCGATTCCCTGGTACGGAGCCGGGATGTCCTACGGCTCCATCAGCGAGCAGATCATGCTGGCGCGCGCCCAGGCCGCGAAGGAATGGCGCACGTTCACCTGCACCGGCGAAGGAGGCTATCCGGATTCGGTGGCCGCGTATCGCGAGCACGTGATCACCCAGATCGCCACTGGGATGTTCGGCGTGCGGGAAGAGACGATCCTTCGCGCCCCGATCATCGAGTTCAAGTACGCGCAGGGGGCGAAGCCGGGGCTGGGCGGACATCTGCTCGGGGACAAGGCCACGATGGCGGTTGCCAAGATGCGCGAGAGCGTCCCGTGGGTGAGCCTCTTCTCGCCGTTCCCCTTCCACAGCGTCTACTCGGTCGAGGACCACAAGAAGCACGTGGACTGGATCAAGGCCATGCACCCCGAGGCGCTCGTCTCCGTGAAGGTCTCCACGCCGACCGACGTGGACATGGTCGCGGTCGGGAGCTACTACACGGGGGCCCACATCCTCCACGTGGACGGGAGCTACGGCGGAACCGGCGCCGCGCCGGAGATCGCGAAGAAGAACATCGCCATGCCGATCGAGCTCGCCATCCCGCGCGTCCATCGCTTCCTCCAGAGCGAGGGGATCCGGGACGAGATCGTCCTCATGGCCTCGGGCGGGATCCGCACGGCGCACGACGTGGCGAAGGCGATCGCGCTCGGCGCCGACGGCTGCGTCCTGGGCACGACCGAGCTCGTGGCCCTGGGATGCACCCGATGCAGCAACTGCGAGCGCGGCCGAGGCTGCCCCTTCGGGCTGACCACGACCGATCCCGAGCTCTCTGCGCTGGTGGACCCGGACTGGGGGCGGGAGCGGATCAGCCGGCTCTACGAGTCGTTCCAATGGCAGCTGGTGGAGCTCCTGCGAAGCCTTGGCATCCGCAGCGTGCGCGAGCTGCGCGGCCGCACCGACGTGCTCACCTACCATCCGCCTCGGGAGGCCCATGCCGCTCGAGCGAGCTGAAGCGATCCTGGCTTCGCGGCGGGCGCTTCCCCGACCGCCGGTCGAGACGACGCGCCCGCTCGAGGCCGAAGGAGGCTGCGGGGTCATCGGGATCGCGTCGAGCGAGCCCGTCGCGGGCCGCCACCTCCTTCAGGCCCTCCTCCAGATGCGGAATCGGGGGAACGGCAAGGGGGGCGGCATCGCGGCGGTCGGGCTGGATCCGTCGTTCTTCGGCGTGCCCGCGCGAACCCTCGCGGAGGACTACCTCCTCGCCGTGGCCTACCTCGATCGGTCCGTCCGGTCCCAGGTGGAGCGTGACCACATCGCGCCCACCTTCGAGGTGGACCACACCGCCGAGGTTCCCCTGCTTGCCGACGCGCGCGAGAGGCTGAGCCTGGACGTGGACCCCCCGGACGCGGTCTGCTACTTCGTGCGCGTGCGCGAAGACGTGAGGACCGCCTTCCAGCGGGAGCATCGAGTCGCCGACACGGCGTCCGCCGAGGACGAGATCGTCTATCAGAACACCTACCGGCTGAATCGCGAGCTCTACGCCTCCGCGGGCGAGAAGCGCGCGTTTGTCCTCTCCCACGGAAAGGATCTCTTGATCCTGAAAATGGTCGGTTACGGCGAGGACGTCATCCGCGCCTACGGGCTCGAAGACCTGCGCGCCTCGATCTGGATCGGCCATCATCGCTACCCCACGAAGGGGCGCGTCTGGCACCCCGGCGGCGCGCACCCCTTCCTCGGCATGCACGAGGCGCTCGTGCACAACGGGGATTTCGCCAACTACGCCTCGATCGCGAGCTACCTCGCGCAGCGGGGCATCTACCCGCTCTACCTGACCGATACCGAGGTGGCGGTCCTCGCGTTCGATCTGCTCCATCGCGTGTACGGATATCCCCTGGAGTACGTCATCGAGGCGCTCGCGCCCACGACCGAGCGCGACTTCGCGCTCCTGCCCGAGGCGAAGCAGGAGCTCTACCGGAAGCTATCGGCCGTGCACATCCACGGCTCCCCCGACGGGCCCTGGTTCTTCCTGATCGCGCAGTCGGAGCCGAAGCGCGGGCTGAGGCGCCTCATCGGCATCACGGACACGTCGATGCTCCGGCCCCAGGTCTTCGCGATGCAGCGAGGCTCTCAGGCGATCGGCTTCGCCGCTTCGGAGAAGCAGGCCATCGACGCGGCGCTGGAGAGCCTGGCGGAGGAGGACCCGAGATACTGGTCCCGGGCGGATCTCTTCTGGAACGCGCGGGGCGGGAGCCATACGGACGGCGGCGCCTTCACGTTCACGGTGGAGTCGAACGGCGGCCATCGTCTCTCCTGCGAAGACAAGTTCGGGAAGCGGATCGAGCCCGATCTGAAGAAGCGGGCCTACGCGGCGCCTCCGGCTCCCTCGGGGACCCGCGGCCCCAATCCGGCCGACATCGTGGAAGTGATCGGCGAGCCCGCCGCCTCGTTCGAGATGATCCGCGACCGGATGCCCCGCTGGAGCTACACCGACGTGGCCGACCTCCTGCACGAAGTGGAGGAGGCGGCCCGCGAGGGCGCCGATCGCCGGAACGTCACCGAGCTCCTGACGCTGCTCCTGGACCGGCGCTACGCGACCGGCGCGATGAAGCGAAGCTGCGTGCTCTCCATGGTCGACCGCGCGATGCTTCGAGTCCTCGAGGGCGCGCGGGACACGCGGAACGGCAAGACCGCGTGGCTCGAATCGGGCGCCACGATTCCCCGCGCGATTCCCGGGGCCGATTCGGACGTGGTCGTGGACGCGCGCGGGTACCCGCCGGAGGGGCCGCGCTCGCTGGCGCGCGCGGTCGTGGAGCTGTACGGCGCCGGCTGGAGGCGAATCACGATCTTCGGGGTCCGGGGCCAGCGGTTCCTGGGCTGCGGCATCGGACCCGAGGCGCGCGGGCTACGCGTGGACGTGTACGGATCCTCGGGCGATTACCTGGGGTCGGGGATGGACGGCCCCTCCGTCCACGTGCACGGCTCGGCGCAGGATCAGCTCGCGCAGATCATGAAGGACGGGACGCTCGTCGTGCACGGCGACGTGGGCCAGACGTTCATGTACGCCGCCAAGGGGGGAAGCGCCTATATCCTCGGAAATGCCGCGGGACGTCCCATGATCAACGCGGTCGGCCGGCCCCGCGTGGTCATCAACGGGACGTGCCTCGACTACCTCGCGGAGTCGTTCATGGCCGGGGATCCGCTCCAGGGTGGCGGCTTCGTCATCCTGAACGGGGTGGTCTTCGACGAGAACGGGGTGATGAGCGACCTCGAAACCCCGTATCCCGGGGGAAATCTCTTCTCGCTCGCGTCGGGGGGCGCGATCTACGTGCGCGACCCCGACCGGAAGCTCACCGAGGACCAGCTGAACGGCGGGGAGTACGCGGACATGGCGCCGGAGGACTGGGCGGTGGCGAGCCCCCACCTCGAGGAGAACGAGCGGATGTTCGGCATCCCGCTCCGCGCGCTCCTCACGGTCCGCGGCCAGGAGCTTCCGCCGTCACAGGTGTACCGCAAGATCCGGCCCTCGGGCCACAAGGCGCTCCTCCCCGAGGAGGGTTGGGTTCGTCCCGAGGGCTAGACTGCCTGCTTCGTCCGCTCCCAGGCCAGGAGCAGCTCCCGCTCGCGGTCGGGGGAAAGACCCACGTCGCGCCTTCCGTTCGTGGCGTCCCACCGCAGCGTGTCCTGGATCGTGTCGGCCACGGGACGGAGCGTGAGGCCCTCGGCCATCGCCTTGGCGTTGCTGGTCCGCGAGAGGCCGTCGCTGCCGGGAATGCGCATCGGAAGCGCGACGCCCCGTGCCTCCAGGAACCCCTCGGACACGTAGATCGCGCGCGACTGGACCCCGGCCGCCCGTCCGCACTCCTCGAGGAGGCGGCCCCACGTCCAGGGCTCGCTGGGCCCGACGGCGTGGTAGACCCCGGTCATCTTCGTCTCCGCGACGTGGACCACGAAGGCCCCGAGATCCCGCGCGTCGATGAACTGGACGGGTGAATCCGCCGTGCCCGGGACGAGCATCTTCCCCCCCTCGGTCGCGCGCCGGAGCCAGTAGTTGAACCGGCCGGTGTGGTCCCACGGTCCCACGATGAACCCGGGACGCAGGATCGCGTGGCGGCCCGGCATCTCCCGCTCGACCACGTCCTCGCAGGCCGCCTTGAGCGGTCCGTACGTCTCGTTCGTGATCTCCTCGGTGCCGAGGCCGACGAAGGAGACGCGCGGCGCGCTCTCGGTCTGGTTGGGGATCGTGTAATCCGCCAGGACCGAAAGGGTCGAGATGTAGACGTAGCGCTCGGACGCGCCCCACAGGAGGCGCACGGAGTCTCCGACCAGCCGGGGCGCGTACCCGTTGATGTCGATCACCACGTCCCAGGTCCGGTCCGCGAGCGCGCCGAGTCCCCCGTCGCGATCGCCGAGGATCTTCTCCGCCTTCGGAAAGAGACCGGGATTCGTCTTGCCGCGGTGGAAAAGCGTGACGCGGTGATTCCGGTGGAGGGCGCTCTCCACCACGTGCCGGCCAACGAACTGGGTGCCGCCGAGGACGAGAACGTTCATCGCGCCGAGACTAGACCTTCGCGGTCACGTCCTCGGCGGTCGTGGGATCGATGATGGTCTGCACCGAAGAGATCCGGTTCGCGGGGAATCCCCCACGCTTGGCGTGCTCGCGGATCAGCTCCTCGTTCGGCGCGATGTAGATGCAGTAGATCCTGTCGTCGGTGACATAGCTCTCCACCCACTGGATCTGGGTCCCAAGCTCCTCGAGAACGCCGCACGACTTCTGGGAGATTCCCTGGAGCTGCTGCCTGGAGAGTTTGCCGGCGCCTGGGATTTCGCGCTCGATGACGTACTTGGGCATCGCCGTCTCCTTGGGTTCTGGCTGACGCCGTCGCGGCGTCAAGGGCTGGAATGAGACGGGATTATACCAGGATTCGTGCGTCCCCGGTGACGGGGACCGCAAGAAAGCGAGCCGGACCCTCCCCAGAATCCGGCCCGCTTCATTTCAAGAGAATTGAATCCTTACGGGTGATGGAAGGGCACCGTGACGCCCCCGGTGATCATGAACTGGGAGAGGTCCGTGGCGACGTACCGGGCCTCGCCGAAGAACCGGAGCGAGCTTGCTGGAATCAGGACACCGCCGAACAGATTCGCGCCGAGGTCCGTGTGGTTGTCGTTCCCCACCGGCAGATCGACGGAATAGAAGTGAAGTCCGGCGCCTCCGCCCACGTACGGGCTGACCTTGTTCGCGGGCGAGAAGTGATACATGACGTCGAAATTAGGATTGACGTCCGACAGGTTGTCCCGGGACCAGAACATCATCCCGGGCTGCAGGTGCAGCCGGGTTCCGCTTTCCTCGAACTCGAGATGGCCACCCACCATGAGGGCATTGCCACCCGATCCTTCGGGGTCCACGTCACCGATTCGACCCCCGATTCCCGATAGGCCGAACGCGCCCGCGGGAATCGGCGCGAGAAGCAGACTCATCGAGGCGAGCACGAGAACAGCAACCATCGAGAGAGACTTCATTGAGATCCTCCTTTGTGTTCGGACCGAACCAGACGCGTTCTTGCCGGTCCTTACGCCCGGAAAGATCAAGCCCCATGCCTGAAACCTGTTTCAGATTGAGACACTGGTTGTTAGTCGCTCTTGTATAGACACTTAGCATGGCCGCTCGGAGCCATGGATGTTCCCCGGGGGGGCCCCTCGTGTCCCCCGCGGGGCACCTCCGGACATCCCCCGGGAAAATGAAACAAGAGCCGCGACCGCTCCCAAGTGCATGCTACGCTTGGTGCTCGTTTTCGGCCGCCACCGCGCGTCGTGGAGCGGATGCGCGAAGGCCGCGTGAGGGAGCTCCTGGCGAGGAACTGACCCATCGCGACGGAAACGGGCAGGCGTCTCAAGAAATCGAGGAACCGGATGATCGCCGGCGTGTGTGGCGGCATCGCCGAGTGGCTGGGATGGGATCCGACGCTGGTGCGGGTTCTCTACGTGCTCGTGTCGATCTTCAGCGCCGCGTTCCCGGGCATCCTGGTCTACATCATCCTGTGGATCGTGATGCCGAATCCGGAATCCGCCTGATCCGCGGCTAGCGCAGGAGGGCGACCCGCTTCATGGAGGAGCCGTCCTCGGTGCGAAGCCGGATGAAGTAGATTCCGGACGGCGCGGGCTTCCCGTTCTCGAGCCTTCCATCCCAGGACTCGATACTGGTTCCGGCGGACATCACGCCGCGCCTCAACGCGCGGATGTGGCGCCCGGAGGGATCGAACACGTCGAGGGATACGGACCCCGCCCGCGGCAGCGCCATCTCCAGGCGAAGGCTCGACTGGAACGGGACGCGGCTCAAGATCCGGAGGCCCCGCCGCGAGGGCGGCGACCCGCCGATCGGAATGCCGGAGGGAGCGCTGGCCGTGATCCGGGTCACGACCGTGACCGTCTCGGGAACCGCCGGCGCGACCGAGCCGAAATCGAATCCCAGCGCCATGCCCACCGACGCGCCAACCGCGGACGTGCCCCCGGCGAGGGGCTGATCCTGGCTGACGCGGGACACGAGCTGAGACGCCGTGTCCACGTCGGCGCTCACCGCGACCCCAGGCGACCCCGACCCCGAGTGCGCGATCCACCGATTCGGCGAGACCGTATTCGCCTGGACCAGCACCGGCGTTTGTCCCGGCCCACCGGGTGAGGCCTGGACAGCGCTGTTCGGCTCCCCCCGGAGCTGCGGCGTGATCACGTCCACGTACGCGAGAGGGCTCGCCGAGCCCGAGGTGTTCGTGAACACGAACCGCCGGGTCAGCGTGGCGGCCGCCGAGTCCACGCAGGCCCGGAGCTCGATGTCGAAGGGATTGAGGCGCGCGTGCCCCATGAGACATCCGCCCGAGATCCCCGTGCAGTCCCGGAGCAGCGCGTTCTCGAGGTACCCGACGCCGCGGATGCGGCTTCCCGGATCGGCGAACGCCGTGATCCCGGTGGCCAGCGCGTTTCCCGGCGTGGTCGAGCCCAGCGTATCCCCCAGGGCCGTCCTCTGGCGCAGGACGGGCATGTCGGATTCCAGTACCTGCGCCTTGGGCATGATCTTGAACACCTGCCCGGACTGATCGGTGATGTAGAGCTCGCCGCGGGCGTCCTCTCCAAAGCTCGTGATGTTGCCCACGGTGGCGCCCGCCGGGGCCATCTCCGCCGTGCGGTCGCGCACCCCGGCGAGGGAGTCGGTCTGGAACGTTCCGGTGTAGATCTGCTTGCCGCAGTAATCCGCGAAGAAGTACTTCCCCTGGAGGTCGGGGATGGCGCAGCCGCGGTAGACGTAGCCGCCCGTGATCGAGCAGCGCCCGAGCGTATGGGGGTATTGGTAGAGCGGGAACTCGAAGCAGCCCGGAGCGGAGCAGGACAGGCAGGGGGTCGTGGTGCTGCTGGTGAAGGGCTGGTTGCCTTCCCAGCACCGCCATCCGTAGTTCACACCCCCCGCGCTCCCCGCGGGAGCGAAGTCGATCTCCTCGATGGCGGCCTGTCCGACGTCGGCGATGATCAGATCCCCCGTCAGACGATCGAAGCTCGGTCTCCAGGGATTGCGGAGGCCGAAGGCCCAGATCTCGTCCGCTCCGGGGGTCGGGCCCGCGAACGGGTTTCCCGGCGGAATAGTGTAGGCGGAGCCGCTCACGTCCAGGCGAAGCATCTTGCCGAGGAGGCTGTCGACGTTCTGCGCGCGGTCCTCGGGATCGCCGAAGCTCCCTCCGTCTCCGGTCGCGACGTACAGGTAGCCGTCGGGGCCGAAGCCGAGCCACCCGCCGTTGTGGTTCGTGTAGGGCTGCCGGATGGAGAGGATGATCTGGCCCGTCGGGTTCGCGACGTCGGGATTCCCGGAGACCGTGCCCCGCTCGACTTTCGTATCCCCGATGGAGTCCGTGTAGTCGATGTAGAACCTCCCGCTCGTGGCGAAGTCGGGCGCGAACGCCAGCCCCAGGAGGCCCTGCTCGCTGGAGGCCGCGAGAACGCCCGTCGAGAGGAAGGGTGTCGGGAGAACGATTCCGTTTTTCATGATCTTGACGTACCCGCGGCTGTCCGGCTCGCGCTGCTCGACGATGAAGACGCGCGAGGTGTCGCCAGGCGGGGAGGCCACGAAGAGCGGGAGCGAGAGGCCCGACGCGACGGGAACCAGAGTCAGGGGGGTTTCGGCGGCGGCGGGCCGCGGGAGCATGACCGGGAAGACGGCCACCACGGCCATGACGAGAGGAAAGGCGAAACGAGAATCTCTGAGGCGAAGGTTCGGCATGTGGAAGATGTCCGTGACCCGGATGCTGACTCTCGTGATGCGGACGACGGCATCGAGTATAGCATCCGGAGTGCCGCCATGGCGCAAGAGGGTTCTATACTGGAGGGTGGCCCCGCGCATGGAGGTGCACATGATCCGCAAGTTGAAATCAGGCGAATACCGGCTCTATTCCAGGAAGCGCAATCCCAAGACCGGCAAACGCAGGAATCTCGGAACCTTCAAGACGCGGCAGGCGGCGGAGCGCCACGAGCGCGCGGTTCAGTACTTCAAGCGCCACTAGCCTGCCGATGGCCGCGGGTCACGAACAGGACCGCGGCCGTCCAGCTCGGGAAGATGTCGACCATCGGAATCAGCTCGGCCAGGAAGCTGGGCAGGAACGCGACGTGCCAGCCCAGGAGCGCCACGAACGCGACGCCGGCCGCGACGTCCACCGCGTCCTCGACAGGCGACGCAGCGCCCGCGAAGAACGCCGGCAGCGCGAAGATCTGGATCCCGTCCACCGCGAGGGCCAGGGCGCGCGCCGTCCAGACGCGGGCCGAGGACGGAATCGCGCGCGTCCCGGCCATCCGCTATTTCGTTCCGCCGCGAAGCTCTCGGAGCTTTTGCTCCGCTCCCTGGTTCCGGGGATCGAGCTGGACCGCCTTCTCGTAGCTCTGGATGGCCATGTCCTTCTTGCCGGCGGCGGCATACGCGTCCCCCAGACTCGCGTACGCGCCGGAGGAATTCGGGTTCACCTGGACGTTCAGCTCGAGAATCCGGATCGCGTCTTCGGGATGGCTCTGGGACATCAGGGAGGAGCCGAGCTCGTTCAGGCTCCGCTCGCTGAAGTCGTACGATCCGGCGCCGTAGAACCGGTCGCGGAGGAGCGTGTATCGTGCCACGGTGCTGTCGATGCCGGCCGAGGCGTAGACGCTCCGGAGCTCCTCGGTCAGCGTCATGGGGCGCGGGCGGCCCCGGTGGCACGTCACGCACTGTACCTCCACGCGGTTCAGCTCCGGCACCTTCATCTTTCCGATCTCTTTGTTCACGTTGCGGACCATCTTCACCATGCCACGCGCCACGTTCTTCATGGGCTTCTGGTCCGAAACGAAATCGAACGTCGTGAGGGGCTGACCTTCCTGCCCCACGTGGCAGAAGGGGCAGCGCACTCCGAGCGAGCGCGTGAATCCGACCATCGTGTCCCGCAGCTGTTCCTTGGACGTGTTCTTGGGGAGGACCTTGAGGTTCTTCGCGCGGTCCGGCCACTCGAACCGCGGCTGCTGCGCGTGAGCCCGGTGAGGAACGGAGGTGGAGGCAAGAGCGATTACGGCAACAACGATCGGAACGGTTCGAACACGACGGCCCAGGATCATCGCGTCTCCTTCCCGGCTCGGGGTGTGCCCAGTATAGCGTGAGCCCGCCCCGGCCTCACGTCCTCGGACAGCCATCTCCTCATCGAGAAGAGGCGCCGCGCCCCGCGGCGCGCCCCGTAGCCCAGGCCCACGCGAAGTTGTGCCCGCCGATGGGCCCGAAGGCGTCCAGGATCTCCCCGCAGAGGAAGAGGCCGGGGCGGCGCCTGCTCTCCATCGTCACGGGATCGATCTCGTCCAGCGCGACGCCCCCTCCCGTGACCTCCGCGCGCTTGTAGCCCTCGTCTCCCGTCCAGGGCAGCCGGTGCCTCGTGAGCGCTTCGACCAGGCGCGCGCGCTCGTCCCGCCGGAGCTGCGAGCGGCGCGTGCTCCCCTCGACGCGCGCGTCCTCCAGCAGCGCCTCCGCGAGACGGGTGGGCAGGCATCCCCGGAGCAATGTGAGGATCGTTCCGTCCCCTTCCCGGAGTTCCCGCTCCCAGGAACCGGCATCCGCCTCGGTCCAGCGCACGTAGAGCGGCTGACGGGGACCGCCGGTCCGGCGCGAGAGCACCGCGAGGTGGGAGACGTCGAGGACGGACGGACCGCTGTATCCCTTGTGCGTGAACAGAAAACCGCCGCGGGTGACGAGCTTTTTCTTTGCTCCGGGCGCCTCGATCGTGACCGGGAGCGAGATTCCCGTGAGACCCGCGTACCGGTGCGGCTCCGCCGTGAGCGGGGTCAGAGCGGGATAGGTCTCGTGGACCGTGTGCCCCAGGGCGCGGACGAGATCGAGGCCGGTCCCGTCGCTCCCGGTCGCGGGCACGGAGAGCCCGCCCGTGGCCAGGAGGACGGCGGACGCGCGGATCTCCGGGCCGCCCGCGACCCGAACCCGCCACCGGGGGCCCTCGGGCTCGAGGCCCTGGACCCGGGAATCGAAGCGGAGCTCGACACCGACGGCCAGAGCCAGGTCGCGGAGGCGATCGCGAACGTCCCGGGAACGATCGGAAACCGGAAAGAGCTTCCCGGTCTCCTGCTCGAGGGCGAGCGCGATTCCCAGTCGCTCCTCGAAGAAGCGTCGCTGCTCGCGGAGCGGCCAGGAGAGGAGAAGCTTCTTGAGCGTGTTCGGAGAGGAAGCGGTGACGAAGCGGCGGGGCTCGATCACGGAGGGGAGGACGTTGCACCGCCCACCGCCGCTCATGAGGATCTTCCGCCCGCCGTCGCGCGTTCGCTCGAGCAGGATCACGCGCGCCCCGGTCGCCCCGCGCGCGCCGGCCTCGTCGGCATCCGGCCGGGCAGCGAAGATGGCCGCCATGAATCCCGCGGCCCCCGCGCCGATCACGACGACCGGGAGGCGCTCGTCTCGCATTCCGGGGAGGTTATCTCAGAACGGCCATCTTCTTCGAGGTGGTGTGGCCGTCCGGATAGGTGATCCGATAGAAGTAGACGCCGCTCGCCGCGCGCGCCCCGGACTCCGTCGCCCCATTCCAGCGGGCGGCGTGGACGCCAGCCGGCTTGATCGCGTCGAGGAGCGTGCGGACCAGACGGCCGCGCACGTCGTAGACCCTGACCGCGACCCGGCCCGGCGACGCCAGGCTAAAGGGGATCACCGTTTCCGGATTGAAAGGATTCGGGCGGTTCTGCATCAGCGCGTCGGCGAAGGACGGCGGCGGCGTCACCTCGATCGCGGCCGCGGCCAGGTTGCCGTTCTGGATCGCGTAGAGCGGACCATAGGTGCCGGTCTGAAAGCCTGAAAGCACCGCCCAGTTCCCGTACTTGTTCGCATCGGTCGGGCACGGCCAGCACGAAGCCGTGTCGGTGACGGACCTCGCTCCACGGCAGCTCGCCAGGAACTTGTACAGGACCTGGGCCCGGGCATCGAGCAGGTTCATGCCCCCCTGCCGGACGTACTGGAGCGAGAACCCGTAGCTCAGGGACTTGTTCCGATCATGGTCGACGATCACGTCGCGCTCGGTCATGTAGGAGACGCCTGCCACGTTGGTGATCCCGGAGATCGTGGGATAGAGCGCTCCATTCTGCGCTTCGGCGCTCCCAATCTTGGTGAGGGCGTCGAAGCGATCGGGCCCGGGGCAGGCGCCGTCGAGCATGTACTGGTAGTTGCCCGGAGTGCCCAGAGAAGGCCCGCCGGCGGGATCCGCGAACAGGTCCCGGACCGTCGGAGTGTGATTGGTCTGGCTGCCGTTCCAGGCGTTCGCGACCGTGGCCACGCCGAACACCTGCGACGCGAGCGCGTTCTCGAACGGATGGGGTACGCCGTCGATCGCGAGGAGCGCGTTCATGCCGTCGTTGCCCGTGATCAGCAGGCACCGATCTCCTCCGTCCGTCCCCCCGGTCGGCGCCTCCCACCATTGCTGGAGCAGCTTGGCGTCGGCCTCCTCGATCAGCGAGAAGGAACCGCGGCGGTGGGTCGACTCGATGAGGATCCGGTACCACCCGGCCAGCGAATCCTTGATCGAGTACTCCTCCATGTTGGGGAAATAGTTCCCCAGGCGTCCCTGTCGGGCGCCTGTGAGCTCGTGGCCGCCGAGGTTTCCTCCCTGCTCGGTGCCCTGGAGCATGCGGTAGCGGTCGGCCCGGACCCCCATCGCCCGCAGCGCCTGCGTGACGGGGTCGACGCCGAAGCTCCACGCCCCGTAGCTCCCGTCCAGGTTCAGGAGCGGGGTGTTGGTCCTTCCCGCCACGAGAGTGCCCGCCGTGCCGGCCGTGGAGTACACGCGAGGAAGGACGTCGAACTCGATGATGTCCGGCGCGACGACCGAGCCTCCGGGGAGCGTCGGAAGATCCTCCACCTCGCGCGCCAGAACGTCGGTGCTGAACTGATACGAAGTGCCTCCATTCAGGTCGACCGCCTTGAAGTAATACTGGAGCCGGGTCCCCCGTGGCAGGAAGGCAAGCTGGCTGTAGAGTGATTTGCCGGTCACGGTGAAGCCGCCCGGCAGCGAGAGGCCGCTCCGATCCCGGGGCGGCCAGTTCATGCGGAACCGCGACCCGATGAGGATCGTGTCGGTCGACGAGACCGAGACAGCGTTCGCGTCCAGCTCGCTCGAGTCGAAGGGGCTCCAAGTCTTCGTCGTGGGATCGAAAATCCGGTAGATGACGCGCGGCTTGTCGTAGATCGAGACAAAATTCGGATTCGTATGCGCCGCGGTGAGGCCCCCGCCAATGGAGGGATCGAACCCGTGGTGCCAGTTGATTCCCTTCCCGTTCCGCCTCAGCGCCGAGCTCAAGGTGACAACGATCGAATCGCCGAGCGGGCTGTTGAAGTTGTCGTGCACCGCGCCGGATCCGGTGTCGCTTCCTCGGACTCCGGGCCAGCACTGCCCCGCGGCAACGGTCCCTCCGCTACACCCGGTCCCTGCCATCGTTCCGTCGACGAAGGTGGTCTGCGCGACGAACGAGGGATAGATCCCGAACGAAGGGGCGGAGGCTCCCGTCACGACCTCGAGTCGGAAATCGTCGTAGAGAATTCCATAGACCACGTCCCCGCATGTGACCCCGTCGACGGTGAGCTCCTTCACGCATCGGATCGAGTACCGGAGCTGCACCGAGTCCGCCTGCGCGGCTTCCGCCAGCTCGGAGCGAATGCTCCCCCATGCCTGCGAGCCGTCGACCCGGCGCGTGCCGCCGCCGTCCGTGTTCCTCCAGCCCGACCAGAAGCCGTCGCGGAAGTAGCGGAATTCGGCGAACTGCACGTAGCCGGAATACGCAGGTAGATCCAGATACTCGTTCCACTGCGCGACGACCCCGGCCGTTCCCGCGGGTATCGGGAAGGTGCACGTGACCACCGACGCGGCGACGTTGGGAATCGCGTGGAAGGTCCCGCCGTCGCCGCCCATGAAGATCAGGTCGGAGGCGGAGTTCTTCGGCGAGCAGAAGTCCGGGGTGGGCAGACTGCTTCCCGCGACCAGCTGCCACGGGCTCCCGATCGAGCCCGGAACGCGCGCCGAGATGATCGGGGCGCCCGGCGTCCCGCGAATGACGTTCCCACCGTGGGAATCCGTGCCTCCGGCGGCCGTCTGCTCCGAATACAGCGCTCCGTTGTCGCTGGTCGAGACGTTGTCGATCATGAAGCCGTGGCCGTACGGCCAGAGGCCGTCCTCCGAGGAATTGAAGCAGTCCGAGGTGAAGACGAGGTAGAGCGCTCGGTGTTGCGCGTCGATCGTGAAGCTCGCGCCGCTCACGGTCGACGGAGAGCCGGTCGGATCGCCCTTGATGAAGACCGCGCCGCCGGTCGTGTTGCCGCCGGTCGCGCCCGCCGAGGAAGGCGTGATGCTTCCCGACCAGCGGGCCAGGAGGAGCGCGCTCCCGGAAGAGCCGGTCGCGATCGCGTTGTCCAGGATCGCGCGCGAATTGCCGATCGGATCCGTGGAATCCAATCCGCCTCCGACCAGGAACGCGTTGTCGTAGATGGACTCGCCGCTGAAGTTGTAGCTCAGGACGAAACTGTAGTTCGCGTCGTGATGGCCGGTGTCGATGTAGAGGATCTGGTAGGTGAAGTTCGGATAGCCGTAGCCGATCGCCCAGCCCGGATCGTTCTTCCCGCACCACAGGCTCCGCGTGTCGTTCAGCGCCGCGGGGCAGGTCGAGCCCGTCGTGCAGGTCCCGTTGTCGGAGACGTGCCAGAGGATCTCCTGGGCCGACTGATCCACCACGGTGTACGGGCCGGAGGTGCCGGGCGTGTACCCGTTCAGCGAATCCGCGATCGGCGTGGACTTCGGGGCCCAGGTCCCGTTCGCGCGGTCCGTGCACGCGCCGGGATAGAGATACCAGCTGGTGGTCGCGTTGGCATTCCGGATGATCGAGCCCGCCATCGCGCGGGTCGTGGCCGCGCCGCCGCCCGAGCCGCCGTCGGGCGGGACCGACGTGGACTTGATGCGCTCCATGGCGGAAACGGGTTGGATCGCGACCAGGACGGGGAACGTGGCCAGAGCTAAGGCCAGGAGGGTGGAACGGGCGGGACGCCGTCGATTCCGGAGACACCGGACCATGCGAACCTCGATGTGTGCCGCGCCCCGGAACGGACGTTTCAACTGATCGGGATCATATCACACATCCGGATCAATGGCGAGGGCGAACGATCGCTCGAGCGTCATGGATCGGCCCTTCGCGAAGAGCGCGGCGGCGCCGTCCGCCCCGATCTCGTCCCAGAGCGTGCCCAGATCCTCCTGCACTCTCCGGCGCTCGGAGGGAGCCGCTTCCACCCCCAGCTGCTCGCGCAGCGCGCGCGACGCCCCGTAGAGCATCAGCGCCCTTTCTTGATGATTCTGCCGGAACTCCAGAGCCGCGAACCGCTCGAGCGCGTCCACGATCCCGTGCCGATCGCCCATCTCGCGCAGGAGGCCCAGGCTCTCCGCGAGGTACGCCCGCCCGCGCTGGAACTCGTGGGCGTTCGCAGCCAGGAGTCCGAGCTCTCCCAGGGAATACGCGATGCCGGACTTCTCCCCCAGCGTGCGCTGGAGCGAGAGCCCCTGCTCGTGGTACTCGAGCGCGGCCGCGTCGTCCCCCTGCGCCCGGGCCGCGGTGCCGAGACCGTTCAGGGTGATCGCTTCCCCGGTGCGGTCTCCGAGGTCGCGCTCCAGGAGGAGCGATTCCTCGTAGAGCTGACGCGTCCTCGTGTAGTCCTCCTGCCCCAGTGCGATGCTGCCCAGGTTGTGGAGCACGGCCGCGATCCCGTGCCGGTCGTCCATCGCGCGGAAGTGGACCAGGCTCTCCTCGTAGGCGGATTTCGCCGCCCCGTGATCTCCCTTCACGTACGCCAGATTCCCCAGCTCCTTGAGCGACATCGCCAGCCCTTCGCGATCCCCGGCTTCCCGGGCGATCGAGATGCAGCGATCGAGGCGAGCGTGCGAGGTCTCGTGATCCCCCAGGCTGCGCGCGAGCACCGCCCCGCCGAGGAGCGCCTTCGCGAGGAGCGGTTCGTCGGAGGGATCGCGCGACGGTCGGCGCGACCCACCGCCGTCCGAGTCGGCGAGCGCTTTCGTGAGCCTTCGGTTTCCCTCCTGCCAGAGCCCGCGGATCCACCAGAACCGCCAGATGTTGGCGGCCATGGTGAGGCCCCCCGCGTCGTCGCCGCGCTCGTGGGACGTCTCGATCGCCTGGCGGAAATTGTCGTGCTCTTCCTCGAGTCGGTTGAGCCACGAGGCCTGGTTGGGGCCGTTCAGCTCGGGCTCGGCGCGCTCCGCCACGATCCGGTAGAACGCCCCGTGGCGATTCACGTATTCGTTCCATCCACCCGCCCGAATCAGGATTTCGCGGCCGTAGGCGCGCAGAGTTTCCAAGAGTCGGTACCGTGCGGTGCCCTCGCAGCCTTCTTCGGGCGTGAGGAGGGACTTGTCCACGAGGTGCGCGAGCAGATCCAGGATCTCTTCCTCCGCGATTCCGTTTCCCGAGCAGACCGCCTCGGCCCCCTCCAGCGAGAGCCCGCCGGCGAACACGCTGATCCGCTGGAAGAGCTGCTGCTCCTGCTGGCCCAGAAGATCGTAGCTCCAGTCCACGGCCGCCCGGAGCGTCTGCTGCCGCTCCAGCGTGGCGGAGCTGCCCGTGGTGAGGAGACGGAACCGATCCTCGAGCCGTCCGAGGATCTGGGCCGCGGGAAGCACCTTCACGCGCGCCGCCGCCAGCTCGATCGCGAGCGGGATCCCGTCCAGGCGCCCGCAGATCTGCGCCACGGTCCAGGCGTTCTGGTCGGTGAGGGCGAAGGAAGGCTGAACCGCGGTGGCGCGGTCCAAGAACAGACGCACGGATTCGTATCGGCTCACCGACTGGCGCGGCAGCGGCGTCCCGGCCGGATCGGGGACGCTGAGCGACGGGATGCGCCAGAGGGTCTCGCCCGGCATGCCGAGGGCCTGGCGGCTGGTCGCGAGGATCCGGACCCCCGGGGCGGCGTTGAGGAGAGTCTGGGCCAGCGCCGAGCAGGACGGGGTCAGATGCTCGCAGTTGTCGATCAGGAGGAGCAGGGTGCGTGAGGCCAGGAAGTCCCCGACGGTCTCCACGAGGGGCCGTCCCGATTCCTCGCGGAGGCCCAGCGCGACGGCGACGCTCTGCGGCACGAGAGACGGATCCGAGAGCGCGGCCAGCTCCACGATCCAGGCGCCGTCGGGAAAGCTCTCGAGAAGGTTGCGCGCGACCTGGATCCCAAGACGGGTCTTGCCGCAGCCGCCGGACCCGACCAGCGTCACCAGACGGGCGGAGCCCAGGAGCCGCGCCACCTCCTCCATCTCCCCCTGCCGGCCGACGAAACTCGTGAGCGAGATCGGGAGATTGTTCGGAACGCGCGCCGCGGCCTCGGGATCGGAGGCGGAGGCCTGGAATCCCGAGGAGCCGTCGACCAGGGACCGCAGCGCGCCCGCGATCTCCTCGCCGCGCGCCTGCCGCCGGTCGCGGTCCTTCGACATCGCGCGGAGCACGATCGCGTCGAGGGCCCGGGGCAATCCACGGCGGATCCGGCTCGGCGCCGGCGGCTCCACGAGCGCGATCTCGTGGATCACGGAGATCGCGGTTTGCCCTTCGAAGGGAAGCCGCCCCGTCACCGCCTCGTAGAGCACCACGCCGAGCGAGAAGAGATCCGAGCGCGGGTCGAGGGTGTCCCCTCGCGTCTGCTCCGGGGACATGTACGAGATGGTGCCGGCGATGGCGCCCGCCTGGGTCAGATCGCTGACGGTCGCGGCGGAAGCGCCGAGCGAAGCGGTCCCTTCGACGCGCTTCGCGAGGCCGAAGTCGGCCACCTTGGCCCTTCCCGAGCGCGCGAGCAATATGTTCGCGGGCTTGATGTCGCGATGGACCAGCCCCACCGCGTGCGCGGCGTCCAGGGCGTCGGCGACATCCGCGCCGACGCGGATCACCTCATCCAGCTCCAGGGGGCCCCGCTTGAGCCGCGCCCGGAGGGTTTCCCCCTCCACGAACTCCATGGCGATGAAATGATGTCCGTCCGCCTCCTCCACCTCGTAGATCGTCACGATGTTGGGATGGTTGAGCGTGGCGGCCAGCTGCGCTTCCCGGATGAAGCGCTGGCTCGAGGACGGATCGTCGAACGGGCCCTCGGAGAGGAGCTTCAGGGCCACGTCGCGGTTCAGCCGGACGTCGTGGGCGCGATAGACGACGCCCATGCCGCCGGTGCCGAGGCGCTCCACGATGCGGTAGCGGGAAATGGTTGTTCCGGCCTGGATGTCCAAGGGGACCTCGGGCGTCACGTGGGGAGCACAGGATTGCGGCCATCATACTCCGGGTTCCCACGCTGAAGAAACGGTACCGATACCCCGGTCCCAGAGGGCACGGTCGTTGCATCTTCGCCGTCCCAAGGCGCTTTCGCGTAGCGACCCAAGGAGGATCATCATGGCGCGCATCGCACTGATCATGGGCGAGATGTTTGAAGATTCGGAATTCCGTGTACCGTACGACACGCTTCGCACGGAAGGGCACCAGGTCGTGATCATCGGAACCGAGGGTGGGAAGGAGATCCACGGGAAGAGGGGCCGGGAGACCGTCCGAACGGAGCGTTCCATCGAGGAAGTCTCAGCGGAGGGATTCGACGCCCTGGTGATCCCCGGCGGCTATTCCCCCGACCACCTTCGAACCGACCCCGACATGGTCGCGTTCGTTCGCGCCTTCATTCGCGCCGGCAAGACGGTCGCCGCCATCTGCCACGGACCCTGGATGCTGGCGGAGGCGGACGTGATCCGGGGACGGACCGTGACCTCCTGGCCGTCCATCAGGACCGATCTCATGAATGCGGGAGCGAGGTGGGTGGATCGAGAGGTGGTCGAGGACGGGATCATCGTCACGTCGCGAAAGCCGGGCGACCTCTCAGCGTTCACGCAGACGATCCTGCGGCGCCTCGAGGCGCGGGAGCCGGCCGAGGAGGCACATCGCCGGCCCCACGCCGAGGCGGCGTCCTAGTAGCGCGTCTCCTTGCGTTCCGCCCGTTCGGCCTTGGCGGATTCATGGTGCTTGGAGAGGAAATCGCCGGTCTTTGCGTCGACCTTCACTTCCTCCACCCCGCGCTTACCGGGCTGGCGAATGTCGAACGAATAGATGAGCTTCCCGTGCTCGCGCTCGAGCTCGCCCGATCGAATCTTCCCTCCGGGAACCTGGGCCAGCGCCGTGGCTCGTGCCGCGCGCATGGAGACCTTGGCCTCCGGATGGTTCTTGTGCATCGTTCCGGCCTGTACTGGCGAAGCCGCGGCGATCGCGAGCGCCGCCGTCACGGCCAACGCTAGATGAATGCGCGTCGTGGACATGCACCCTCCTCGAAGACGCCCATGGCGTCCCTCTGGTTGGACCCCCTGACTCTCTTACGGACGTCGCCCGAAGCGGTGACGCTCCATGGCCCTTGACGGGGCGCTCCGGCGGGTGTCTTCTCCCGGCAACCGTCGGGATTCGTGCCAAGGACGGGCCACCCACGAGGAGGAGTCATGAATCGCCGTCGCGTCGGCATTCTGGTCGGGATATTTCTCCTGGGACTCACGTTCGGCGTCGCGTCGTCCGGCTGGACGGCGGAGCGTCATCCCCAGATCCGGGCCGCCCAGCGGGATCTGGCGAGCGCGAGGTACCATCTCCAGCGCGCCGCGCGGGATTACGGCGGGCACCGGGCGAAGGCGGTCGTGCTCATCGAGCAGGCGCAGGAGGAGCTTCGGCGCGCGCTGGATTTCGACCGCAAGCACTGAGACAAGCCTCGCCTGTCAGCGACGCCAGAAGAGATGATCGAGCGACAGCAGGTCGTCCCCGCGGGGCATGGCGAGGACGAAGACCAGCAGAACGAGACGCGGGATGACGTGGGTGTGGAATTCGTAGAGAAAGTCTTTGAGGAGATGGCCGTACGTCACGAGGATCAGGATCGCGCCGAGCGCCAGAAGCGCCGGCCGGGTCAGGAGCCCCACGACGAGGAGCCAGCCGGCCGCGAATTCCACGTACGGGACCGAGAGTCCCAGCGTCCAGAGGAGCCAGGTCGGAATCCAGGTCGTGGCGTAGGGATCGACGAAGTACCGATGCGCGTGCGCCGTCGCTCCCATCTG
>Ga0075423_10000145_pt1 | contig 46870 bp, 36 predicted proteins | sample SoiMethybrSBSTD2_FD_80114 | JGI IMG/M metagenome (GOLD analysis project Ga0075423, IMG submission 80114) | Bulk soil microbial communities from a Populus tree surrounding site in Tennessee, USA - Soil MetaG P. TD hybrid SBSTD2 | ecosystem: Environmental > Terrestrial > Soil > Tree plantation... | reverse complement strand
CCGAGTCGAGCGGCGCCACCGATTACTACAGCCTGTGCGAGGAGGTCATCGAGCGTGTCGAAGCGCGGACTGCCTGAGACGCTACGCATGCGGCACGACCAGCACTACGTCGAGGCGCTGGCGACGTCCGCCGGTGAGCCCGTGGGTCGGATGGTCGCCATCGACCTGCTCGATCCAAACCCCGGACAGCCCCGTCAAGTGATGGGCGACCTGTCCGAGCTCATGGCGTCGGTGCAGGAGAAAGGCATCATCGAGCCGATCATCGTTCGGCAGCGGCTCGGGAGATACCAGATCATCGCCGGCGAGCGACGCTACCATGCCGCCGTCCAGGTCGGTCTTCGCGAAGTACCAGTCGTCATCCGCGAAGTCGATGACGTCGAGGTCATGGAGCTCGCGCTCGTCGAGAATCTGCAGCGGAAGGACCTGACCGCGTTTGAAGAGGCCGAGGCGTTGCAACAGTTGATTCAGAAGTGCGGGCACACCCACGAAGAGATGGCCCGCAAGCTAGGCAAGTCCCGGACGGCGATCACCGAGTCCCTGTCGCTCGCAGCCATGCCGGACGAAGTCCGAAATCTGTGTCGGCTGGCAGACATTACCTCTAAGTCGACGCTTTTACAGATAGTTAGGCAGTCAGACACCAAGAAAATGGTCGCCCTCGTCGAGAAACTAGCCGGCCAAGGCAATACGACCAGGCAAACCGCTCGTCAAGAGACCGCCAAGGCGAAGGCAGGCCGGCCGAAAGCGTACGTCTTCACGTTCAAACCGACGACCAAGGCCTTCGACTTGCGACTCAGTTTCCGCAAGAGCAAGGTCGATCCAGGCGAGATCATCGAAGCGCTCGAGAACATCATCCGCGAGCTGCGCCACGCAAGGCGCTAAGTTCACGGCTTCAGTGTTCGCAGAGGCGCCCCTAGACAACAGACGCTGAAGGCGGGGGAGGATCGGGAGTGCACAGAAGGGCCTTCCGAGGGCAAAAGTCCCTTTGTCCCGGACCCGCGTCTATCTATTGGTTAACATAACGTGTCTTATGCGACGTTGATCAAATACGGCCGTAAACAGGGCCGCACGCGGTTTGTCGCTCTCAGGCCCGCCAGTTCCGCACCGCGAATCGTTCGTCCGGGACCTCGAGCTCGATTGGTTGGTGACGCGGATGCTGCTCCCGCTCGACGGTCCCCTCCGAGAGCGTCACGAAGAACGCCACCTGATCGTGCGGCTTCGCGTTCAGGCAGCGGAACGGAATCGCGACTTCGGCGACCCGTCCGATGGCCGACGCCACGTCGGCGCAGGTGACCACATCCCAGTCTCCTTTTGCGGTCCGCTTCACCATGAGGACGTCGGTGAGCCGCCCATCGCGACGCAGCACCACCTGGTGGCCACTGGGTTTCAGGAACCGCAACGTCAGCCCGAACGTACCCACCAACAGATCACGCATCGGCCGCGTTCCCTCGACACGCACGAACAGACGCTCCGCATCGAACCCGAACGCCACCATCGCAATACCATCCGGCCGTGGGCCGACCTGGTGCATGGCTCCGACGTCGTTCGCGCTTTCGACGCAGCCGGCGCCGATCCACTCGAAGTAGCTCGTGATCTCGCCGTCGATCGTCGGCCGGATCAGGCCGGTGGGCCGGCGGATGCGCGTCACCATCGCGCGCGTCGAGATGTTGGTCACGAACAGTTCTTCGGGAATCGGGCTTTCAAGCGCCCGATACACGTTGCGGACGTGGCGACGGAACAAATCGTCAAACTCGAGATCGTGCTCGGACGAGTGATCGTCCCCGTACCACCAGAACCAGTCGCTGCCTTCCGCGATCAGCAATTCCTCTTTGGCCCGGGCGAGCGACTGCTCACTCAACCCCGTAGACGACTCGAGGGCGCGGCGCGCATCGACCAACTGGCTCCACGCCCGATGATCGTCGGCGTGGCCGATCCAGATGTAGAAGTCACCATTGATCCACGAGCCCGGAAAGATCGATCCCAATGGCTGCGTCGCGTCTGCACAAGCCTCGCTCATGGTCACGGTGCGAAGACTCGGATGCGACTCCAAGCGCGAATACAGGGCCCGCAGGAATGGTCGGCCCTGACCCTCGAAGTGTTCCCACGCGTTCTCCCCGTCGAGGATCACGAAGATCGTCGGGTCCCCACTCGAGCGCGCGCCGAAGCGCTGACCGGCATCGACCAGCCGCCGAACGAAATCATCTGCGGCGCGGTCGGCAGGCCACGAGGCGTACGTAAAGCCGATGAGATCGGAAAGGGCGTGATCGCGGAACCCGCACGAGACGGTCGCGCCGTCGCCGCCCACGCGATAGGGCCGATACAGCAGTTCCGGTTGCTCGACGTGCCCCGCACCGTCGCGCGTGAACTCGCGGCCCATCGATCGCGCGAGGATCGTTTCGTCCGTTGCCATCCATCGGAACCCGGCGCCGGCCACGAGCGGGACCATCGCATCGGAAACGGACCCTTCGGAGGGCCACACGCCGTCGGGTCGTCGGCCGAATAGCCGCTCATGAAGAGACGCGGCTCGTCCCAACTGCTCCGACGCGTCTTCGGGGTGGCGGAATGGTTCGCGCGGCATTCGCGAATGCGGATGGGTGCGCAGGTAGATATCCGAGTCACACAGCAACGGCAGGATCGGGTGATAGAACGGAGACGTCGAGAGCTCCACTTGCCCGCGCTGTAGGGCGTCTCGGTATTCAGGGATCACTCGTTGAAGCAGCTCGAGTTCCACCCCTCTCAAAACGGCTTTGTCCTCTTCGCTGAAGCCGCGACCCTTCTCGAAGAGGCCTCGCACTCGGCCGTCGTTCGCAGCATATTCGGCGTCGATCCAGACGAGCTTGTGCCACACCTGCAGATCGCGCATATCGTCGATGGAGAACTGCGCTGCCTGCGATCGCGCGCTCAAACCCGATCCGTTGGTGCCGCGGCGCGCGAGGAGCTCCGCGTACCGTGGGAACGGGTCGATCATCCGAGGCCGATGCGCGTGGAAGAACTGTTCGACACAGAACCCGCGGTCGTCGTCCGAGAGGCGATCCGCGGGCTTCAATCCCAGCTCCAGGTGGCGATCGCGGGCTTCATCACGCGCGAACGCCTCGAGCTGCACGAGCAGAGACGGCACCAGATTGAATGTCAGCCGGACGCGCGGAAACTCCTTCAGCAGCGCGACCATGCCCCAATAGTCCTTGATGGCGTGAAGGCGGACCCAGGGGAGGATGTGCTCGCCCGTCACCAAGTCCTGGTAAAAGGGCTGATGCATGTGCCAGAGAAGAGCGACGCGCGTCATAATTAAGCCGATACTACAGAGCGGATGCGAATTCTCGACCGATACGTCATTCGGCAAGTTCTGATGCCGTTCGCGCTCGGGCTGCTGGTCTTTACCTTCCTGTTCATTATTCCCGAGCTGATGAAGTACGCCGAGGAGTACATCTCCAAAGGCGCGCCAACCCTCGTCATCGTCCGGCTCGTGATCGCACTGATTCCGATGGCCCTCGGCCTGACGATACCAATGTCGTTGCTGCTGGGCCTGCTGGTCACCTTCGGCAGACTCTCTGCTGACCGCGAGTTCGTGGCGCTTCAGGCATGTGGCGTCAGCCCTCTTCGTCTCATGCGACCGGTCGGCCTGTTGTCGACTCTTGGCTGCCTCGCAACCGGCTACGTGATGCTCGTCGCCGTGCCCAACGCCAACCAGACGTTCCGCGAGATCACGTTCAACGTCATCGCGACCCAGGCGGAAGGCGAAGTGAAGCCGCGGGTGTTCTACGACGAGTTCCCGAACATCGTGCTCTACGTTCGTGAAGTGCCGCAAACCGGTGGATGGAACGGCGTGTTCATGGCTGACAACCGATCTGGAGAAGGATCCGCCATCTATCTCGCCCGCCGCGGCCGCGTCCTCATCGATCGTCAGAAGCAGACGGTCGCCATGGTGCTCGAAGACGGCACGCGCTATACCGCCGACCCGGCAGGCAAGTACGAAGTCTTTCGTTTTGTCGAGCCGTTCTTCCTTCGCCTCGATCCCGAGCACATGTTTCCGAAAGGCGGCCTCGCCAAAGGCGATCGGGAGATGTCGATCGCAGAGCTGCGCGCGCGTGCCGCGGAGCTGCAGGCGCAAGGGACGTTTCCACACAACCAGCTCTTCGAGATCCACAAGAAGTTCTCGATCCCGGTGGCATGCCTGGTGTTCGGGCTCATCGGCCTCGCACTTGGCGCGACGAATCGACGCGACGGCAAGCTGGCCAACTTCGTGATCGGTGTCGGGATCATCTTCACGTATTACATCCTGCTGTTCCTCGGACAGTCGCTCACCAAGGGGCGGCAGATTCCGCCGTGGCTCGGCGCCTGGCTTCCCGACATCGTGCTCGGCATCGTTGGCCTGCTCCTCTTCAAATGGCGCAACCGGGTCGCCGATCGGCCGCTGAGGATTCCGATACCGGAGGTGCTGAACAAACTTGTTCGACCTCGGTCGCTCCGTCGCGGCGCTGTCCGCTGGCCGAGCATCCTCGATCGCTACGTGGCCATGACCTACGCACGAATGCTGGGGCTCTCGGCGGCGGCGCTCGCCAGCGTGTTCTACATCGCCGAGTTCACGGAGCTCTCCGAGAAGGTCTTCAAGGGCGCGGCGACATGGGCAATGCTCGGCATCTACCTCGTGGACAAGACGCCGCAGTATCTCTATTACGTGATCCCGCTGTCGGTGCTGCTAGCGGCACTGGTCACGATTGCGATGCTGACCAAGAACAGCGAGCTCGTGGTGATGAAGGCGTGCGGCATCAGCCTGTACCGTGTCGCGGTGCCGATGGTGATCGGCGCGGTTCTCGCTGGCGGTGCGATGATGGCACTCGAGCAGACGGTGCTTGGCGCCGCCAACCGCAAGGCCGAACAGATCAAGCACGTCATGCGCGGCGGTTCACCCGACACGTTCGACGTGTTGAACCGCCGCTGGGTGATGGGCACGGACGGGACCATCTACCACTACAACTACTTCAATCCTCGCGGCAGCCAATTCGAGAACTTGTGGATCTACAAGTTCAGCGCCGACCTCACCCGCGTGACCGAGCGCGCGTTTGCCACGAGGGCGTCGTATGAGAGTGGTGCGACGTGGCGCATGGAACAGGGATGGTCGCGCACGTTCGACGCGAACGGTGACCCGATCCCTGAAGGCTTCACGCCCTTTGCGGCGAACCGTCGAACACTCGAGCCCGCGTCCTACTTCACCACGCAGTCGCCGGATCCCGACTTCATGAGTTACACGCAGCTGCGGGCGTACACCGATCGTCTCGAAGCCAGCGGTCTCGATGTCGTGAAACAGCAGGTTGCCCTCTGGCGCAAAATCTCGTTTCCGTTCGTGACGATCATCATGACGCTGCTGGCGGTACCGTTCGCGGTCACCATTGGTCGCAGCGGTGCGATGGCGGGGATCGCCGCGGCGATCGCGATCGCGATTGTCTACTGGACGACCATCAGCGTGTTTGCTGCGATGGGTGCGGGCGGTCTCATCGCTCCCCTGCTGGCCGCGTGGGCACCTAACCTGCTCTTCGGTGCTGGTGCCGCGTATCTGCTCCTCACCGTTCGCACATAGCCGGAGCGTCCTCATCGCCCGTACTTGACGTCATCGATCCAGATCTGCCCATTGGAGCCAGGCCGCGCGTTGGTTCGGTCAATCACGAAGAGAACGTCGCGCACGCGGCCCATATCCGGATGCGGCCTCGACGATCCCGATGGCCGCATCTCGTCGAATCGAATCGCGAACGTCCGCGGCGTTTCATCGACGAACACCGATCGGCGCCACCGTTCATCATCAGGCGTGGCCGGCGCTCGCAACTGAACCGACAGTCGCATCGGACGGCTCGCCATCGCCGTGAAGACCAGTCGATCGGAACCGACGATCGGACCCGCGGGCATGGCGAGGCCGACGAATGGGCTGTCGTCGTCGGAGCCGCCAAGCGCGAAGCGGAATTTCAGCTGCTTGCCAGTCAGCGTGTTCACGACATCGATCGCGCCCTGTGATTGCGCGTTCTTCTCCACGCTCCATCCTTCGGCTGCCGACTGATCCTGATAGCGCGGCGTGAATGTCGTGGCACTCCCCTGCTCCACTGCTGGCCGCGTCTCGGTTCGCACGTAAATCGGATTGGTCACGATCCAGGGGATCGGCGGACTGCCAGGTGCGTCGGCAAGATGAATCTCGACGCGGTACGCGCCGCTGTCGGTCGTCGCAAACTCGAGCCGCGGAGCAGACTCCACCGCCGTCTGCGCCCCGTTTCTGATCAAATAGATGCGCGCATTTCTTGGCGCATTGGTCTCCACGTGGAACTCCGTCTGCGAGCCCTCTGGTAGCGTGTCGCCCATTTGTGCGCGCGCCTTGCCGGTGTCTGCGGTAAACGACACGATCGCCGGTGCGGCGAGTCCATCAATCGACGAGAACAGATGTCCGTGGCGGATGGCGTCGATGATCGCCTTCGCGTCGACGGCGGCATCGTGCGCGAGCGAAACGCCGGTTACCGAGATCGAGAACGTGCGGAACACCTGTTCGTACGAGGGGATGTGAAGTGCGATGCGCGGCTCGAACGGATCGCCCTCTCCGCGCAAACCGAGCCGGGCGTGCGCATCGCTGCCAGCCACGCCGACGACCGGGCGCGTCGTGGAGATGCGGTCCCAACCTGCCAGTGCATCCTCGGGGCGATCAAGTAGCGCTGCCAGGGTCGCGGCGCGGCGAACCGGATAGGTCAGGACCGCGCGTCCGAGCGATCGGAATCGCTCGTCGCGCCACTCGCTATCGCTGTTCAGCCATTCGACGCCGTCGACCGGCAGCGTCCAATCGCGCCAGCGCAGTGCCGGTTTCGCCGATGTCGGATGCGCAGCGATCGACATCGCCCCCATACGCGCGATGTCTTCGACGACGTCGCGCGCTTCTCCTCCCAGCGGGTACGGCGACCGTGGAAGATCAAGCGCGACAACGTGACCATCGTCGGTGCTGATCTCCACTGCATCGATGCACAACACGCCATGCTGATACGAGGGCCGTTCGGGTTCGCGGGTGCCGTCACCATGATCGGTCAGGATGACAAACGCCAGACCTGCTCGCGCGGCAGCGGCGGCGATCTGATCGACGGTACCGGTGCCATCGGAACGTCTCGTGTGAACGTGTATTGCCCCGCGTACCGGCGCCTGCATGCCTTCTGTGGGCAATACGTGCGGAAGCGGTGGCAGGAGAAGGAAGGACGCGATGACAGTGCCGGCAATCAGCACTACTGGAAGCAGGCGCAACGGTCTCATGCGCGCGGATGGAACCGGTCGTACACCGTTCGCATACGCTGCTCGAGCACGTGTGTGTAGATCTGCGTCGTCGAGAGATCGGCGTGACCCAGCATCATTTGGATCGCGCGCAGATCCGCACCGCGTTCGAGGAGATGCGTCGCGAACGAATGTCTCAGGACATGAGGACTCAGCGTTCTGCTCAACCCCGCTTGACGTGCGTACCCTTTCAAGATCTTCCAGAATCCGACGCGAGTCAGGCCCGGTCCGCCCCCACGCGCATTCACGAACAAGCGCGGACTGCTTCGTTTGCCGAGCAGCGCCGGTCGAGACTGGCGAAGATACTTGCGCACCCAGTCTGCGGCCTCATCACCGATGGGCACGATTCGCTGCTTGTCGCCCTTGCCGGTGCACGTCAGGTAGGACGCCTCGAGATTGATGTCGGACGGACGCAGCGAGACGAGCTCCGACACCCGCATCCCGGTCGCATAGAGAAGTTCGATCAGCGCCCGATCGCGCAAGCCGCGCGGCGTAGTGACATCCGGCTGCGCGACCAGACGATCGACATCCTCGACGGCGAGATATCGCGGCAGCACTTTCCATGCTCGTGGCGCCCGCAGATCGTCGGCTGGACTCGCTGTGATCCGACCGTCGATGACGAGAAAGCGGTAGAAGCCGCGGTAGCATGCGATGGCGCGCGCGACCGAACGCGGTGAGCGACCGGAGGCCATCAGATCGCGGACGAACGCCTCCAGATCGGCAAGCGACAGCGCATCGGCGGAGGTGTTGCGCCCAGCCGCGTACTCGCCGAGCGCCTGAAGGTCGCGCGCGTAGCTCTCGATGGAATTCGCCGCAAGTCGACGCTCCACAGTGAGATGCGTCAGGTATGCGTCGAGTGGGGACACGCTGCTCAAAGGGGACCGCGCTAGAATTGTAGCCGTATGGCGGTTCGTTCCAAGTGGCAGTCCCTTCCAACTGAAGCCATCAATCCAGTCAGCCTCGGTATCGACAAGCTCGCGGCCGACGACATCGTCGACCTGATGATCAACGAGGATCGCAAGGTGCTCGACGCCGTCAAGCGCGAGCGCGAGCGGATCGCCGTGGGCGTCGAGATGATTGCCACCGCCTTGCGCAAGAATGGACGAATCATCTTCGTTGGCGCCGGCACCAGCGGACGACTCGGCATCCTCGAGTCGGCAGAAATGCCGCCCACGTTCAGCACCGATCCTGCGGACGTCCAAGCCATCATGGCGGGCGGACGCGACGCGATTTTCAGCGCCAAAGAAGGCGTTGAGGACAACTACGAAGAGGGCGCTCGCGCGATCACCCGCCTCCGGCCCACAAAGAAGGACGTCGTCGTCGGCGTGTCGGCCAGCGGCATGACACAGTTCGTGCGCGGAGCGCTGACACGCGCTCGAAAGACGGGGGCCAGAATCATCTTCGTCACCTGTGATCCCGGAACCGAGCTGCAGACATTCGTCGATCTGACGATCTCTCCCGGCGTGGGTGCCGAAGTGATCGCCGGCTCGACGCGGCTCAAAGCGGGAACGGCGACGAAACTCGTGCTCAATATGCTGACCACGGGAGCGATGGTTCGCATCGGCAAGACGTACGGCAACCTGATGATCGACGTGCAGACCGGATCGGAGAAGCTGAAAGATCGTGCGCGCCGTATCGTCAACATCGTGACCGGTCTGGATTACGACGAGGCAGACAGACTCTTGAAGTCTGCAGAGTGGAACGTCAAAGCCGCCATCGTGATGGCCAAGACCGGCCTCTCATTTACCAAAGCGCAGGCCCGTTTGCGAAAGGCGCACGATTCGATGCGCGAGGCGCTGGGTGAGGATATCGAACCGCGTCTGCGAGGTCTGCTCCAGGGCCACGCCGAAGGCACCGCCGTCACGACGTCGATGGGCACGCCCAAGAACGACAAGATCTCTCGGTTATAGCCGCGCCGCGGCGGCTCGATCCAGATACAACTCGACATTCGAATGGAGTTGCAGGAACGACGCGGGCAGACGCGTCGTGACGGGTCCGCGCAGCATCCGCTCGACGGGATTTGCTTTCGCCTCTCCAGTGGCAATCATCACGATCGCCCTGGCATCCAGGATCGTGCCGACTCCCATCGAGATCGCCTCGCGCGGGACCAGCGCCTCCGCGCCGCCAAACCGCGCGGCGTTGTCGCGCCGCGTTTCAGCGAGCAGCGCCACTCGATGGGTACGCGCCGCGAGACCATCCGATGGTTCGTTGAAGCCGATGTGACCATTGCGGCCGAGACCCAGCAGCTGCAGATCGATGCCGCCAGCGTCCGCAATCGCGGCTTCGTATCGATCGCACTCCTCCTCTAAATCGGGGACGCCGCCGTTCAGCGCATGCACGCGTCCACCGTCGAGATCGATCCCCGACAAGAGGTGTTCGTTGACGAACTGATAGAAGCTGCCAGGATGGGACCGCTCGAGACCGACGAACTCGTCGACCAGGAAACACGTGGCTCGCGAGAAGTCGACGAGCCCGGACTGTTGCATGCGGCGCAGCTCCGCGTACACAGGGACCGGCGTCTGCCCTGCGGGCAGCCCCAGCACGAGATCTGGCTCGGCGAGGAGCGCTTCTCTCACTCGCGCGGCCACCGCGAGTGCCACGTCCTCGCGGGTCGCGAAGATTCTGGTCTCCACAGCCGTCGATCAAATATAGGTGGGAATGACGACACGGCCCCGGGTGGCAGCGATCGCCAGCGTGACCGCACCCGCCGCCGGCTCGCTGTCCAGACACCGAACCGCGCTGCGTGGCGCGACTTCGGCCATCCGAGTCTCTACACCGGTCGCCAACGACGGAATCCCCCTGAAGATTCCACCGGCTAGAATGGTTTGAAACACTTCCCCCCGCATCTCGAGGCGCGTCACCACCGATGCGGCAGCCGAGGCCAGTTCGCTGGCCGCGCGCGCGAGAATCTCGGCAGCAACCGCGTCGCCGTCACGGGTCGCGTGTTCGACGACGTCCGCGATGCCGGCGATCACATGGCGAGGCAGGCCGCGGTCGTATACGGCCTGGATGACTTCTGCCGGCGTGGTCAGCCCCATTTGCGCGAGAACGAGATCGGTGAGCAGCGTTGCGGGACCGCGCTGATCGAATTGGCGTACGACCGCCGACAGCGCCGCGCGTCCGATCCAGAACCCGCCGCCTTCATCCCCAAGTAAATACCCCCACCCACCAGCCCTCGCCGCTCGTCCGGTAGCGCTCCGTCCGTAGGCAATGGAGCCGGTGCCAGCCACGATAACCACACCAGGGTCGTCCCCGACGCCGGCGACGAGCGCAATGAGCGCGTCGTTGACGACGACCGTCGGCAGGTCGAGCCCGATGCGTCGGACGATCTCGCGAACGGTGTCCGCATCTTGTTCTCGATCGGCTCCGGCGATTCCGATGCAAATCGCCTGAGGTGTCACGGCGCGATGGGCGAGCACGTCTTCGACCAGCCGGCGAAACACGCGCTCGACTTCGAATTCACCGGCTGTCCGGAGATTTGCCCCACCCCCACGTGCTTCGGCAATCACCCGTCCGCGATCCTCCGCGAGCTGACATACGGTCTTCGTGCCGCCGGCATCGATGCCCAAGACATACATCACAGTGACTCAACTATGGTACATTGCGGTGTCCCTCATGTTGTGTCGTGCTTCGCGACTTCGTCACTGCCGACGGCTCGCCCGAATTGCGTGCGCCGCCGCCGTTGCCGTGATGTTCGCCGAAGCGGCGCGCATCCACGCCCGCGCGGCAAGCGATGCTCCAATTCGCGGCTACTGGATCGCACGAAGCGCACTCGATTCCGCCGACACTGTTCGACGAGCGGTGACCAACGCTGTCAGCGGTGCATTCGATACAGTGTTTGTACCCATCGCGCTGACCGCCGACGAGGCGCCGCGTGGGTTCGATGGCGTCGCCGAAGTGGTCCGGGAGGCCCGCGATCGCCGCCTCCGTGTCCAAGCGTGGATCGATGTGAATCGAGTAGCAGTCGGTGATGAATTCCCCTCATCGCGCGCGCACGGGATCTATCAGCATCCTGAGTGGCTGATGGTGCCACGCGCCCTTGCCTCTGAACTGTTGACGATGGATCCGCGCGTGCCCGCGTATCTTGGACGGCTGTCGCGGTGGACGAGATCGAATCGCGATCGCGTCGACGGTCTCTACATGTCTCCGCTCGACCCGGAGGCGTCGTCGTACCTTTCCAGCCTCGTGACCGCAGCCGTGCAGCGATACGCGGTCCATGGCGTCTATCTCGATGCGGTCCGTTTCCCCGCGAGCGATTTCGACTACAGCCGGCGGGCACTCGATCTCTTCCGCGCATTCGAGCGGGCGCGGTTGAGTGCTGCCGATCGCGCGCGCCTCGATGAAGTGGAAGCGATCGATCCGTTCGGCTATCCATCCGAGTTTCCGTCGGAGTGGGCAGCGTTCCGGCAGGCGCGTCTTACCGCGTTGATGACGCGATTGCATGCCTCCCTCAAGCGGATCAATCCGCTGTTGACCGTCACCGCCAGCATCGCCAACGACGATGCCACGGCTCGCGACGAGCAATTTCAGGACTGGCGAACATGGCTCGGCGATCGGCTGATCGATGGTATCGGCCGGCGGAATGGCACCGGCATCACCATCGTGCTCGCACCCGACGGCCTGGCGCCTGAACCCACGCTCTTGCCCGCTGTCGGTCAGGCATCGACGGGCGGCTCGCGTTAGCGGTCGCGCATGGCGCCCGCGTTTGCCGGCGCACGCGAGATACTGCTTCGCGCCATCGCTGAACGTGCCTTCCCCGCCGCCGTCGTCGAGGTCGGTGGCGCGACCGACCTGCTGTGGCGCGAAGCGTTCGGCCGACTCAGCTTCGACGACAACGCTCGAGAAACGCGCGAAGACACGATCTTCGATCTCGCGTCCCTGACCAAGGTGCTGTCAACGGCGTCGATTGCGCTTCGCCACGTCGAACGCGGTGCGATCGGTCTCGACGATCCCGTGAGCGCGCATATCGCTGGCTGGAAGGAACCCTCGCGCAAGACGGTGACGATCCGCGATCTGCTGTCGCATTGCAGCGGTCTGCCTGCACATCTGCCGCTCTTCGAAACGCACCGCGGGCGGGCCGAATTCGAGGCGGCGATCTGCGCGACGCCACTCGAGTACGCCCCGCGATCGGGATCGATCTACAGCGACCTTGGATTCATGCTGCTTGGGTTCATTCTCGAGTCAGCAGCCGCACTATCAGTGCAGTTCGACGCGATGCGCGTGCAGATGGGCAACATTCAAGATCTGCAGTTCAATCCACCGGCATTGTGGAAATCTCGAACGGCACCCACGCGCGAAGATCGGTTGCGCGGGCGCCGCGTCGGCGATGTCGACGATGACAACGCATGGGCCCTGGGAGGCGTGGCCGGTCATGCGGGCCTGTTCGGCACCGCTGGTGCGGTAGGAGAATTCGCGCGTCACGTACTGCAGGTGCTCGACAACCGAACCGGAGCGTTCAGTCGTGACGGTCTGCTGACGTTCATCTCGCGCCGTACCGACGTGCCCGGGAGCTCTCGCGCACTCGGATGGGACACGATGCTGGCGACATCGTCGTGTGGCACGCGCATGTCGCCGCGTGCGTTCGGGCACACCGGGTTCACGGGGACCACGCTGTGGATCGATCCGGATCGCGAAGTGTATGTGGTGCTGCTCACGAATCGCGTGCACCCATCGCCGGACAACGACGCGATCTTCCGCGTGCGACCGGCGCTACACGATGCGGTGATCGAGGAGCTGGGCTAAGGACGACCGCCCGAACCGAACCCGCGAGGCGGTGGTTGCGGCGCTTGACCAGTACCGCGATCGCCGCCGCCAAACGGGGATTGAGGAAACCCGAACGGCGACTGAGGCGCGCCGCCGCGGCCTCGTGAATCGATGCGTCCGCTCGGCGGTACGTTGGTGCCGCGCCCGCCGCGCCCTGCTTCGCCGCCTGCTCCACCGGCGCGTCCACCGCGCGCACCGCCGCCAGCGGCCAGGCTCGCCTGCGTCGGCATGAACACCCATTCGTTGTACTTGTCGTGTCCGTTGTAGATGCGCAGCGAGGTCTTCGTGCTCTTGCTCGCGACGGCCATGATCCCGCCGGGCGCCTGACCAGGTTGCGCACTCCTCCCCGACTGCCCCACCCCGAGCTGCTGCGTGGCGGTCCGAGCAAACGTCGATTGGGGGCTGGGCGCATTACCTGCTTGCTGCTGACCCGGTTGACCCGCGACGGGCGCGGAGTTCAGTGCCGCGGCAAGCTCGGGGCTGCCGGGGCCAAGCAGCTGGAAGTCGTCGCCGGTGATCGGATCCTTGTACTGCTTGCGAAGAAACTTCTCGTTGAGCAGGACGTCGAGGTTCGGTGGCAGCGCATTGCCGTACTTACGCTGAAACAACGCGATGGCGCGCGCGTACTGCTGCCCGCGAAACACCAATTCCTCTTCGCGCTCGCGCTGCGCCATCGTCGACAGCACCGGCATCGCGACGGCCGTGAGGATGGTCATCACGGACAGCGTAACCAGCAACGCGGCCATCGCGAAGCCGCGATCGCTACGGCACCTGAATCTGCGCGCTTGCCGAAGCTGAACGGCCATCGGTCAATACAATTCGCACGGTGACGTCCTTCGTTCCCGCCCCTGCGAAGCTGACGGTGGCGGAGTTCGACGTCGTTGTCAGCGCCGACTGATTTGCATCCGGAGCGAACGTCCACTCGTAGCGAGCGATGTTCACACCGACGGCGCTCAATGTTGCGGTCGCCTGGACGGTCCGGGTTTGCGTGTTGGTCAGCGTCAGCGAGAGAGTTGCGACGAGATCCTCGACGCGGATGACGAATGTCGTGACCGTGTTGTCACCGTTCACATCCGTTGCGCTGAGCTGCGCTGTGTATGTGCCGGCCTGGTTATATCGATGCGCGACCGACTGCGGGCTCGACAACGATCCGAGCGACACGCTCTGGCCGTCGCCGAAATCCAGGGTTGACGTAGCGATCGCGCTGGATCCCATGGCACGAGTGGCGGTGAACGTCACCGTTTCACCAGCTGAGATTGCCGCGCAATTACCCGAGGATCCGACCGCGCACGTCAGCAAGATCGAGGGTGCAGGCAGCACGGTGATCTTCGTGGCCGTCGATGTCACCGCGCCCGCTGTCGCGGTGACGTCCGTTTCGGCGTTCGTGTTCAGCGTGACGCTCGCTTCGCCGGCTGCATTGGTGGTTGCGCTGCCGCTGCTGAGGGTGCCGTGCGTGGCGTTGAAGCTCACCGGGATATTCGACAGCAGGCGACCGGTGTCGCTGGCGACAGTCGCTACGACTTGAACTGTCCCGCCGTTTTGAGAAACCGTCGCCGGATTCACGCGCACGGTCACCGTCTTGATGGCGGCGGCGCCAATCGTGATTTGAAGCGAACTTCCTCCGCTCGACGTCGGCGTGGTAGTGCCAGGAGCTGGCGTCGTGGTCGTACCGGTGCTCCCGCTCGCTCCACCAGAGGTGGCGCGCACATCGGCGATTCCTGAATCGTCTCCGGCAAAGAACGTCGCGGTGGCAATGCCGTTTCGGGTCTGCGCTTCGGCCGGATCGACGCGACCAAGCGTTGTGAAGAACCGCACCGTCGTCCCGTTCTGCACCGGTGTGCCGGCCTGCTCGATGACTTCTGCGGTCAGCTGCGTGCTGCCGCCAACCGGAAGCACACGGGTGCCGGCCGTCAGCGAGATTGTGGAGTTCGTCGGCGCTGTCAGCGGCGAGTGCTCGCAGGTCGCGCTCAATATGGCGGCGACGAGAGCCGCTACGGGCGATAGGCGTTTAGACATCATGGCTACAATTCCGAGTACGGCGTTCCATCGATCGCCGTCCCGCTCGCGTTGCTCTTCACTTCCGAGATACCCGGTTCCGCCGATGGGTTCGACGGATCGCGCTCCGACATCGTCGTCTGCCAGTCGGCTGCGTTGGTGATCGGATCCTTGGGAATGTTCTTCAAGTATTTTTCCGTGACCAGGTCATCGAGGGCCGCCGGATATTTCTGCTTGTCTGCGTAATACGCATCGATCGCTCTCCGCATGTCGGAAAGGTCGGTCTTGAGCGCGGCCTCACGCGCGGTCTTCACGCTATTGGCGTAGATCGCCACGCCAACGCCGGCCAAGAGAACGATGATGACCATGACGGTCATCAGTTCGATGAGCGTGAAGCCATCGCGTGCGCGCGCCCTGCCGACGAAACCGCCCGTCGTCATCAGCTCTTTACCAGTCCTTGTACTTCGTGCCATCGAGGCCGGTGCCGTCGCTGGTGGTATAGACCTGGAACACGTTCTGACCGCCCCAAGACGTTGAGTCGGGACGATCTTGGTACGAGCGTTTTCCCCAGTCGGTACTCTTGGTCATCGGGTCGATCGGAACGCGCCGCAGGAACTTCAACTTTCGACCCGTAGCATCGTTCGCCGCCGACACGCCGTTGACGAGTAGCTCGAGATCCTTTGGGTATCCCTCGTTCGCCGGATCGAGCTCGGTTGCGGGAATGAGCCCCTGATCGACCGCATCCTTGAACTTGTCAATGGCAGTGCGCATCTCTCGAAGCGAGCGATGCAGTTCTGCTTCGCGTTCCCGTTGCGCCGTCAGTTGTACGAGCGGGATCGTCACGGAGGCGAGAATCATGATGATGGCGGTCACCACCATGAGCTCGACGAACGTGAAGCCTCTCGCGTCCCGCATTACCTCACCGTAACGTTCGGAACCGGACCGAACTGCAGGCTAACCGGCGCCCCATTCGGTCCCGATGCCGAGCCGGTCACCGCGAGGTTCGCTGGGCCCGCCGCGACAGCCTCGAATACCAATGCCGCGAGCAAACCAGTTCCCGCGACACCTGTCAGATCATTGGGCCGGATAATCGCGATATCGAGACGTCCTCCGCTTGGATCGGGCTGCTGATTGAACACCGCAGCCACGCCGCCGGCGCGCAAGAACGTTCCTTCCTGCGCGGCGCTGATCCGCAGCACGGCAGGGTTGTAGGTGACCGTCAACGAGACACTGGAGATCTGTGATGCTCCCGTGATTGAGATCGGGACCGTGTAGGGTCCACCGTTCAAACGGAACTCAGGCGGCGCCGAGACGACGATCTGTCCTGAACCTGGAAGCGCGACGGCGCCGACAGGGCCTCCTGTTGGACCGCCCGCTGGTCCAGGAACCGGCGCTGGTGCCGTTGGGGGCGCCGCCGGAACAGGTGCCGGTGCTGTTGGTGGAAGCTGTGCACCAACCGGCGCCGCGGCGGTGGGCGGCGCTGTGGGAGCGAGTGCGGCCTGCGGCGGTGTAGCCGGACCAGCCGGCGACGGTGCCGCCGTATTCGCCGGTGCGGCGGCAGGAGCCCCTAGCAGTGGCGGCGGACCGCTCAAACCGAGATTCGCCTGCGTGCCGATGCGAATCGGACCAATGTCCTCCGGTGTCAGTTCATGCGTGCGCACGATGCGCGGCGTGAGCAGCATCACGATATCGGTTTGCGTCCCGCTGTTGTCGTTGTTCGAGAACAGCTGCCTGATCACGGGTAGCTTCAACAGCCCGGGGAATCCGGCGGTCAACCGGCGCTGATCCTCGCGAAGCAATCCCGCCAACAGGGACGGTTCGCCTTCACGAAGTCGAAGCGAGGTGGTCACCTTCCTCGATCCAAAGGACGGCAGATCCTGTCCCGCAATGTTGATTCCGGCTCCGAGCGTGCTGCTCTCCACTTCCAGCTCGAGACGAATGTCGTTTTCGTAGGTGACATGCGCGGTCATCTTCACGTTGATGCCGACCGTGCGATAGCCGAACGACGTCAGCGGCTGCGAGTTCGCGCCGCCGGCAGCAACGGGAGTGAAGGTCGTCGAGGGGACGGGAATGTCCTCGCCCAGTTTGAGCTCGACGGGGATGCCTTCCGCGCCGCGTATCTGCGGCTTGGCCATGACTTTGGTTTCGGAATCGGTCTCGAGGAAGCGCACGACGGCAGATGGCACCGCGAGATAGAAGTCGTTCGTACTGATGCCGCGCGTGATGGTGTTGGCGTTGAAGGCGCGACCGTTCAGCGTCGACTCTCCCGCGTTGGCGCCGGTCGTCGAGGTCGTACGCGGATCGGCTTCGGGCGAGAACACCGCGTTAATCGCGTAGTTGCCGAGATCCAACCCGAATTGCCTGGCGCGCGTCCGATTCACCTCGAGAATCTGTACGTCGACGATCACTTCCGCGCGCGGCTTGTCGTAGGCGTCGATCATCTTCTCGATGATCGCCATCATGTTCGACGTCGCTCGCACCGTCACGACGTTCGCTGTCTTGTTGACCGCGATCACCGGAGCCAGCTGCTGACCGCCGACCGGCCGGATCACCTGGTTGAGCATCTGGCCGACCTCGAGCGGATCGACATGCGAGATGTAGAAGTTCTGAACCAGCTGCTCTTCGTACTGCGCTCGCTTCTGGGCGTTGTCGGGGATGATCAGGATCGTCTTGGGATCCATCACCTTGTAGAACAGCTGATTCGCCTGCACGATCGAGTTCAACGCTTGCCCGAGGGTCACGTCGCTCATGTCGACCGTGTACACGCGATCCTGATAGGTGCTGTCATAGGTGATGTTGATCTGCGCCCCTTTGGCAATCGACGACAGGATGTCGCGCACGCTCGACTGCTGGAAGCGGATCGGCTGCATCACAGTATTCAGGTTGAACAGCGCCGGTGAGGCACCTTGACGAGCCTGTTCGCGCAGGGCCTGGACCGAGGACGGCGGACGCTGAGCCTCAATCCGGTCGCGAAGCGTCCGTTCCAAATCGAGAACCTTGGCCGACAGCTGGCGATTCGGTGGATCGAACTCGCTCGCTCGACGATACTCGCGGAGCGCGTCTTCGAGCTGCCCGCGCGCTTCGGCGATCCGCGCTTGATCGAGGTGCTCCTGCGAGGCGCTGATCATCGCCCGCTCGTACGCGATCCGATATTCCGGATTGTTCGGCGACTTCTGTACCGCGCGGCGATACTGATCGACGGCGGCATCCCAGTTTCCGGCCCGCGCCGCGTCCTCGCCGCGACCGTATGCGCGACTTGCGCCGCATCCAGCCAGAAGCGAACTTGCGATGCAGAGCGCGGCAATGGTGGCGTATGCGTGTCTCATTGTCCTGACAGCCTGATCGTCTGTCGTCCCCGACCATCCAGGTAGATCAGATCGGCCGAGTCGTTGCCTATTCGCAGGAGACGGTATCGACCGTCGATCACGTCTCCCTCTTTGCCATCGATCACGTTCCCACGTCCGTCACTCAACACGGCAATTCGACCGGGTCCATTCTGCGGCTGCAGAAAGCCGATATATCGCAATGGGATTGGCGGTGGGGGTGGCACCGGTGGCGGTCCAACCGGTTCCGGCGGCACTTCGGCGACGCGCTGACGCGGCCGTGGCGGGCCTGTCGGCCGACCTGGCGTCGTCCGCCGTTCGAACCGGAACGGATTCCTCACAGGATTCTGAAATGCCCCATCCTCACGTTGCAGAAGGTCAAGCCGAACGTCGGGCACTCCGGTGTCCTTAGGTTGTCCGCGACCTCCGCTGCCGGCTGCCCCGCCGCTCGCCGAGCCTGTCGCTGGCGTGGGTCCGCTCAACGGGCGAATCGTCAGAAACGTCACCGTCGCGACCACCAGGAACGCCAGCAGCGCCATCACTCGGCGGGATGGCATCGTCATTGGGCGTTCCTGAAATACGTCGACAACGCCACCGCGACTTTCAGCGCTGCGCGCCCGTTGGCGCTTTCCGACAGTTCGACGTTATCGATCACGACAAATTCAGGCGCTGTTTCGATGGCGTGGATGAACGTACGAATATCGGCCCAATTGCCTTCGAGCTCCATCTTGACCTTGAACTTCGTGAGATGGCTGTCTCGCTCGGTTTCAGTTTCGTAGTTCGCGCGGTCGTAACTCAGGTGCGACTGTTCGGCCAGACGCCGCATGCGTCCATAGGTCAATTTGCGCGCGCCGGTCATGTCCTGGGCCAGGACGGTCGTATAGAACGTCGCCAGCTCTTTGGCCGCTCGCTCTTTGCCGGTGAAGGTTCCGCTCGCCTTGTTGTGCTCGGCGCGGGCCGCCGCCAGCGTCCGCTCCGCAGCCATCGTGCTTTGCTCGACGTTGGCGACGCGCTGTGCGAGGGGATACACCACGAAGGCATACAAGAGCACGTTGCCGATGAATGCCGCGATCAACAGGTAGACGGTGCGTCGATGTTCCTCGACGACCCGTCCGACCAGCCCTACGCTCTGTGTCGTGTCAGTCACCGGCGGCCCCATTCGGACGAGTGGCCGTCGTCGTACCTTGCGCGGCGCGCTGACGGGTCGGTTGCACGTACGCGCCCTCGACAATCGCGTCGATCAGGCCGTCCCTATTGGTCTGCTCCTCGGTGGTGAGCACCTGCTGGAACGAGCCGGTCATTTCGAGCGCATCGAGGAACATTTCCAGATCGGCGCCGCGCCGTGCTTCGACGGCGACGCCAATCACCACCTTGCCGTTCTTGTCAATCCGCGGCGCGATCTGCTTGATGCGCACACCTTCTGGCAGCGTCGTTTCGAATTGTGCGAGCAGCTGCGTCCATGAGAACGCGCGGAGATCGATGATCGCGTTGGCCTCGCGGGCCGACGCGGCCACGACGTCCAGTTCCTTGGGGTTGATCTGGGCTCTGATTCGCGCCGCTTCGTTGCGCAGCCGCGTGGCCTCCGCCTGCGCCTCGACCTCGCGCGCACCGAATTCGCGCTGTCGGGCGCCCTGACGGATCAACTCGACGGCGTTGAACAGCGTCATCACGATCACGAGGAGCGCAAGTCCGCCCAGCGTCACCTGGACGGCCCGCATGTTGTAGAACGGCCGCGTCGAGAGGTTGGTGCGCAGCATCAGACCGCCACCGCCTCTGTTCGTGTCCGCAGCAGCATTCCAATCAGCGGCGCCAACGTGGCCATCAGCTCGGGGGTGGCGTGAATGCGATCAGTGAGTTGAGCGCCACGGGTGGGATCGATCGGTTCCACGACCGTGCCCATGAGCTCCTCGATGTTCCGCCGCGCCAGATCGACGGCTCCCGGCACGCGGCCGATGCCTCCGAGCAGCACGCGCGAGAAGCCACGGCCTTCCAGCCGATCCTGGTAATACATCGCGGTCTGATGTACGACATCCTGCAGCGCCTCGGCGTCGCCTTCGGCAGTATTCCTGAAGAAGATGACGTCTTCGCGTCGGAGAATCACGATCGACGTGTACTCTGGCCGCATGTGCACGATCAGCCAGTCGGCCGACGGCGGATTCGATGCGAGCGACAGATTGACGACCGCCAATGTGGACAAGTCGATCAATCCGGCTTCGACCCCGACTTCGTCGCACACGCCTTCGTACTCTCGAATCGTGTCGTGTCTGGCGGCGACGACGAGGAACTCGTTGCCGTCGGCGCTCTTGACACCCGGGGAGTGCGTGACGCACGCGTCCTCGATCGGGAATGGTGTCGACTTCTTCATCTGCCAGCGAATCATCTGATCGAGGTCGTCGCGGCGCGACGGAACCTTCTCGAACTTGAGGAGCGAGACCTTCGCCAACAGATCGGGAACGACCAGCGCCGCCCGTCGTGGGCGCATGCCGACGCTGTCGCATGCGGCTCGCAGCGCCTGCACGACCGCGCTCCGATCGACGATGTTGGTCGACATCAGCGACGGAGAGACGGCGTTCACGGGCAGCGGCTCGACCGCATACCCTTGCACGACCGGCGTGGGTCCGCGCCCACCGACAATCGCGATCGACACCGCCTCGGGCGCGATCTCGATTGCCGCATCGAGCGGCGGACTCGAGAACCAGGAGTTCAGCAGACTCATTCGACGAACGTCACCTTGTTGATTTCACGGAGCGTGGTCAGCCCCGTAAACACCTTCTCCACCGCCGACTCGCGAAGGAATCGCATTCCCTCTTCGTGAGCAGCCCGCTTCACCTCGGATGTGGGGCGTTTGTCGAGGATCATCTCACGGATGCGATCGGAGAGATTGAGCAGCTCACAGATCGCCGTGCGTCCCTTGAACCCCGTTCCGCCACACTCCATACATCCCGCGCCTTCATAGAACGTGTGCGTCGTGGCGAGATCGGGCGAAAGCGCCGCCTCGCTGAGTGCCCTCGGATCCACTGCCACCTGTCGTTTGCAATGCGAACAGATGAGCCGCACCAGACGCTGCGCCATCACGCAGTTGAGCGCAGACACGAACTGATAGGGTTCGACGCCCATGTTGAGAAATCGGCCGAGGACATCGACGACGTTGTTGGCGTGAACGGTCGTAAACACGAGGTGGCCGGTCAACGCCGACTGAATCGCAATCTGAGCCGTCTCGGGATCGCGAATCTCGCCCACCATGATCTTGTCGGGGTCGTGGCGGAGGATCGATCGCAATCCGCGCGCGAACGTCAGTCCCTTCTTCTCGTTGATCGGAATCTGAGTGATCCCGCGAACCTGATATTCGACCGGATCTTCGATCGTGATGATCTTGTCCTCGACCGTTTTGATTTCCGACAGTGCGGCGTAGAGTGTGGTCGTCTTGCCCGACCCGGTGGGACCGGTGACCAGCACCATTCCATACGGCTCGCGGATGTACTTCCGGAAACGCCCCAGCTCGAGATCCGGAAAGCCGAGAATATCGAGCTTGAGTTCGGTGAACTGCTCGCTGATCGACTCTTTGTCGAGGATTCGGATGACCGCGTCCTCGCCGTGCACGCTGGGCATGATCGAGACGCGGAAGTCGATGGTCTTTCCTGGCATCCGCACCTTGAAGCGCCCGTCCTGCGGTACGCGCTTCTCGGCGATGTCGAGCTCGGCCATCACTTTGATGCGGGAAATGATCGAGCTGTGGAATTGTTTGCCGATCGGTCGCATCGCTGGCTGCAGCACACCATCGATGCGGTACTTCACGTGCACGGCGTCGTCGCCGGTCTCGATGTGAATGTCGCTCGCACGACGCTGGATGGCGGTGTAGATCGTCGAGTCGACGAGTCGGATGATCGGACTGATGTCGCTCGTGAGCCGCTCGACCGTGAGGTTCTCGTCGCCGGTTTCGTCTTCTTTGAGGACCTGCAGCTCGAAGCCTTCGGTGGCTTCCTCGAGCACGCGCTGCGAGCTCTCGCTCTTCTTGAGAATCGCCTGAATCGCCGAGGGGGCGCCGACCGTGACCCTGATCGGCGTGCGGAGAATGACTCCGAGCTCGTCGATCATCGGCAGATCCGTCGGGTCGGAGACGACGATCACCAGCCCCCTGCCCTCGCGTCGATGCGGCACGAAGCCGTAGCGCAGCATCAGGTCCGCCGGAATCGATCGGAACAGATCCTGATCGATCCGGAATTCGTTCATGTCGACGAATTCGAGCCGATAGCGCTCGGCCAGCGTCCGCGCGCGCGCGACCTCTTCGCGGTGATCTTCCGGGCTCTGAATGGTGTGTGCCGTGTCCATCGTCGCCATTGCTAGCCCCCCACCACCGAACTGAGATCGAACAACGGCATGTACAACGCCAGCACCACCATGGCGATGACGATCCCCATCATCACCAGCAGAACAGGTTCGATCAGCCGCGTCACACGCTCGACTTCGGTTTCGATTTCTTCGTCGTAGAACTCGGCGAGGCTGTTCAACATGTCCTGCAGCGCGCCCGTCGATTCACCGACTTCAACCATCTTGATGGCGACATCGGGAAACAAGTCCTTGGCGCGGAGCGCAGTCGCGAAGCTCTGCCCCTCTTGAACGCGTCGGCGCACCTCATCGAGCCCGTTCGCAAGGTGCCGGTTCGACAACGATCGCACGCTGATGTCGAGCGCGTTGACGAGCGGGATGCCGCCGCCGAGCAGTGTCGACATCATCCGCGCCGTCTGCGCCGTGAAGAACTTGTGCGCGGTCGCTCCCGCCCAGGGGATCTCAAGCAGCACGCGATCGAGGCGTGCCCGCTGCGAGGGCTGACGGCTCCACAGGTATGCCGTCACTCCCAGGGCGACGATCCCGATCAGAATCAGCCAGAAGTTCGCAACGGCAGCGCCCGACACTGCCATGATGAAACGCGTCGAAAGCGGCAGCGGCCGGTCGAACGTGGCGTAGAAGTCGGCGAACGCCGGAACCGCCTTCAACAAGATGATCGCGATCAACACGATCATCATGGTCACGAGGATGGCCGGATAAATGAGCGCAGACAGTGTTCGGCGCCGCACGCCGCCAACAAGTTTTTCGTAGGCCACATACCGCCGGATGACGCCATCGAGGCTGCCGCTTCGTTCGCCTGCCAATAGCGAGGCGGAATACACCGCCGGAAACAGGTCGGCGTGGGCGCCGAAGGCGTCCGACAGCGATGTGCCGCTCACGACCTTCTCGTAAACTCCGTCAAGAACCGCCTTGAACGTGGGGTTCGTGACGCGCTGACGCAGAATCTCCAGCGATTGGGTCAGTGGCATCCCCGCCTTGAGCAATGTGGCCAGCTCCTGGTTGAAGACGAGGAACTCCTGACGACTGACGCGCCTCCGCCGCGTTCCCCCCGGCCAGCCGGGTACCCACCCCCGGGGCTGGAGGGATAGCACGAACAGGCCTTTTTCCTCGAGTTCTCGACGAAGCCTGGCCTCGCTCTCGGCTATGTAAACGCCTTCGACGACCTCACCGGTCGATGTACCGAGCCGACAGCGGAATTCCATTCGGCAGTTTAGACCTCACGACCTATTGTTTCGGCTCGACGAAGACATGGAACACCCGTACGCCGAGCTCCCTGGAGTCCGCACTCTTCAATTGAGGGATAGAAGCCGGAACAAACGTCTTATCTACTGCTACGGCTAGCTCGACCGTATCCTCGCTGCCCATTTGCTGTGGGGTCAGCGAAATGCGGCGCAACTCTTCTCGACCGGCCGGAAGGGGGAACGAATCGACGACGGCCTGTCCTGCGCGTATTTCGACCTGCTGAGGCTCCTGAAACGCCATCGCAGGTTGATCCAACTGGATTAGTACCAGTGTATCGCGCTTTGGGTTCCGGAACGACACCGTGCCCTGTTTCTTGGACCACTGCCACTCGGTTCCACCGGCGTCGGCCGACTCCGGGTCGTGCCAGCCGTTCTTGAACACAACGAAGTACGCGCTGTTAGCCGGACGAATCGAGAGCGACGCGACGCGGATGGCTCGATCGCCTGTAGTCTCGCCCGCAAGCGGCAGGCGCTCACCTGTCTTGCGCGAGTACAGCCCCACCTCGATCCGCGCATCACCGACATAGGGAAGCCTCGGCACGAACATCGTGCGCGAGTACTCGATCGTCGACCCCGGCTGCCACTCGTGAGTGGGCGTGGGCGGCTGATGATCGTCGCCCCACAGCCGCTGGCGATCGGCATCGAGCACGTGCACGAACACGGTGTAGTCTTCCTTCAGCGGCTGCGCATTAGGGGCCATCACGAAGCGATAGCTCACGTCGATCGGGCTTCCGACGGCGGCTTCGGTGCGAGCGAGTTTCGCTGACGGCGTGGCAACAGGCGGCGCATCGTCTTTCCTCTGGGAGCACCCAGACGCGATGAAACCAGCCACAAACACGATGAGAATCGAACGAGTGATATGCATGAGCGTCGGCGATGGAATGATACTATCTCCCGCGCATGGCATCTGACGCGCTCGGGATGGTCGAGACGCGCGGTCTCATCGGTTCGGTGGAGGCCGCCGATGCGATGGTGAAGGCCGCTAACGTGGTCCTCGTTGGCAAGGAATACATCGGCGCTGGTTATGTCACGGTGTTGGTGCGCGGTGACGTTGGAGCGGTGAAAGCGGCGACCGATGCTGGAGCCGCGGCCGCACGGCGCGTGGGTGAGCTCGTGTCGGTCCATGTGATCCCGAGGCCACACTCCGACGTCGAACGGATCTTGCCGAAGGCGTAAATCGCCGCGCATGCGCCATGCTGTCGTAGGACGTTGTCGATCCGATCATGGCCGTTCAGGACACTCCCCCGCAGACCGACAAGGACCTCGCCTCCGTCGCTGAAGCGCGCGCACTCGCTCGAGCCGCGCGCCAGGCGCAGCCGCAACTCGCGGAGTTGTCCCAGGAACAGATCGATCGCATCGTCACGGCCATGGCGCACGCCGTGACGCCGCACGCCGAAGCCCTGGCCGCCCTCGCCGTTGAAGAAACCGGCTACGGCGTCGTCGCCGACAAAGTGCAGAAGAACCTGTTCTCGTCTCGACAGGTCTACGAGTTCATCGCTCCGATGAAGACCGTCGGCGTCGTCAATCGCATCGAGGAGAAAAAGGTCGTCGAGATCGCGGAGCCGTTCGGTGTCGTTGCGGCGATCGTTCCTTCGACCAACCCGACGTCGACGGCGATTTACAAAGTACTGATCTCGCTGAAGGCCCGTTGCCCCATCGTCATCAGTCCTCACCCCTCCGCCGCGCGTTGCATTACCCGGAGCGTCGAGATCATGGCCGATGCAGCCGCGCAAGTCGGCGCACCCACTGGCAGCATCGGGTGGATGAAGAGAGTGACCCTCGAAGGAACGCAGGAGTTGATGAAGCACCGCGACGTTGCGGTCATCCTCGCGACGGGCGGTCTCGGTCTCGTTCGCGCCGCATACAGCGCTGGCAAACCGGCGTACGGAGTCGGGCCAGGCAACGCCCCTTGTTACATCGAGCGCACGGCCGACCTCGAGAAGGCGGCTCGTGACATCGTCATCGGCAAGACGTTCGACAACGGGGTGCTCTGCTCGTCGCCGAATTCCGTGGTCGTCGACGAAGCAGTAGGCGAGGAGTCGCGCCGTCAGTTCCAGTCGCAGGGCTCGTACTTCATGAACGAGCGCGAGATGGAGGCGTTGGCGAAGGCTCTCGTCACTGCGCAACGTCTGCCGAACCCGGCATTGGTGGGCCGCAGTGCCGCCGAGATCGCGAATCAGGTCGGCATCACGGTGCCTGCGGGCACGAAGGTACTCATCGCCCCTCTGACGGGCGTGGGGCGCGACTATCCGCTTTCCATCGAAAAACTGTGTCCCGTGTTGTCCTGGTATGTCGTGAAAGATTGGCGGGAAGGGTGCGAGCGCTGCATCCAGATTCTTCGGTACGGTGGGATGGGCCACACGATGTCCATTCACTCGAAGAACGAGGAGGTGATCCTGCAGTTTGGTCTGAAGAAACCCGCCTTCCGAATCTGCGTGAACACGCCGACGACGCACGGCTCGATCGGGTTGACCACCGGACTGGACCCTGCCATGACGCTCGGCTGCGGCGGCCCCGGCGGCAACATCACTTCTGACAATATTTCGCCGCGTCACCTGCTGAACATCAAACGTCTCGCCTACGAGGTCAGGCCTGCGGCTCCGTCAGCCGCACTCGAGAAACCGGGGGTCAGTCAGGTGGCAGCCCCGAAACAGTCGACGCCATTACCTCAAGCGGCAGCGCGGCAGACGCCGATCGGGATATCCACTCACGCGTTGGCCTCGCGCATCGACTCATTCCTCGCGTCCCGCGGCTATCGTCCCCCCGATAGCGCCGGCTCTCCCCCACCGAGGGGCGCGGAAACAGCGCCTCGCGCCGATAACCCTGCTGACTTCATCTGTGAAGACGATGTGCGCGCCGCGTTGCGAAGCGGGCGAAAGTTGATCGTCGGCGAAAAAACGATCGTCACGCCGTCCGCGCGTGACTTGGGAGAGTCTGAACACGTGTTCGTGCACAGCGCCTGGTCGAGCTGACCTGTAAGTGCACGTCACTGCTTGCATCGGCCCCACGTCAGGGGTTTTCCGCTTTGACCCTCTGATCAGCCGGATGCTAGAGTACTTTGACCAAATGCCGAAAGCACCCCACGGCCTGACAGTAGGAGTATTGGTCGCGCTGACTTTCGTCACTGTAGCCTGCGGCGCGAAAGTGCCGCCGAAGGTGAACCCGGCTCCCGCACCGGTTGTGACCGCCGAGCCGCCAGCACCTGATACCCAGGCTACGGCTCCGTCGGTCCAACAACCACCGGCGCGCATCGAGCTCCCACCAGCAACACGGGCGGCCGCAGCCCCGCAGACCGGAGCAGTTCAGGAGAAATCCGAGCCTGCCCCAATCGATCAATTGCTGGAGATCACTGGAGAACCCAATCCGACGCCGACTCTTGAAACGGAGAAGGCCGTTGCCCGGGATCTCGAGACGGCCGGACACGACATCGACATTCCGCTCAACGATCGCGTCCTGTCGTATGTCGAGCTCTTCACCGGAAGACTCAAGGGGTACCTCGAGGAGGGTCTCAGCCGGGGTGCACGCTTCCTGCCGATGATCCAGGACGTCTTCCGGGCCGAGGGGCTTCCGCTGGACCTCGCCTACGTTCCGCTGATTGAAAGCGCGTTCAAGCCGAATGCGCTGTCGCGCGCGAAGGCCAAAGGCATCTGGCAGTTCATGCGTGGAACGGCACTCGAGAACGGACTGCAGCACGACTGGTACATCGACGAGCGGTCTGACCCCGAAAAGGCGACGCGCGCCGCTGCAAAGTATTTGAAGACCCTGTATGGCATGTTCGACGACTGGCATCTTGCCCTTGCCTCGTACAACGGCGGTCCGGGCCGGGTTCAGCGCGCGGTGCAGCGGTCTGGACGGACGGATTTTTGGTCGCTGGCGGCAAGCTCGCGTTATCTCCCGCGGGAGACACGAGACTACGTGCCGCTGATTCTCGCCGCGGTGATCATCGCGAGAAACCCCGCTCAGTACGGAATGAACGTTCAGCCCATTGAGGTGCCGGCGTTCGAGACGGTCTCGCTCTCGACGGCGGTCGACCTGCGGCGCGTCGCAGACTGGGCTGGCACGTCAGTCGAGGCGATTCAAGACCTCAACCCTGAGTTGCGCCGCTGGACGACACCGCTTCGCTCGACCGACTACGAGCTCAAAGTTCCGAAAGGGACCGCAGACGCGATCAGCTCGCGGCTGACGGAGATCCCGTCCGAGGATCTGGTCTCGCTCAATCACTACACGGTGAAGAAGGGCGAGACGCTGCTCGGCGTCGCCAAGAAGCTGGGCGTCACGCGATCAGATCTTGCGGAAGCGAACTACCTGTCGACGAAGGCGACGCTTCGAGCGGGTCAGCGTTTGATCATTCCGCGCGCCCCCTCCTCCCTCGGCGCTCTCGCGCAGGGTGATTCGGGTCCGGCTCCTGCTTCCTCTCGTCGGGTCGACGCGGTCAATGCCAGCAACACCGTTACGCCGCGAGCCAGCGCGAAGCTCGAAAGTACCGAGCGCGTGCGCGTGACGCATCGCGTCAAGTCCGGCGAAACCCTCTATTCCATCGCCAAGCACTACGACACGACGGTTACATCGGTGAAGGAGTGGAACCACCTTCGGAACAACATGATTCAGGTGGGCCAGCGTCTCACGATCTACCAGCGGACCGCCGTCGCGACCGACTGACGGTCTTACGTTCCCGGAAGCTGCCTTCGAAATCCCTCGATCAGAGGCGCGGGATCAGGTCCGCGCCCCAGCGCGTGCGCTTCGCACGCGGCGTACACACGCTTCCACTTTTCATACAGCGCGTGACGCTCGGCGTCGGGCTTGATCACCGACGAGGTCAGTGGTTCAGCAAACCCGCGAACAACCTCCGCCCAGCTCACGCTGCGGCCATCGGCTGACGCATCCGCGTGTGCCGCGCGCAGCGCCGCGCCGAGCGCGGCCGAATTCGTGACCTCGAACTGATAGACGTCGGCGCCGAAGACGTCGGCCATCACCTTCAGGATCTCGCGGTTGGCCGACGCGCCGCCGGTCGCATGAATCGTCTGGACCCGCACGCCCATCCACGACGAGTGAAGCGCCATCGCGATCTGCTGCGATTCGATCACTGCCCGCGCGGTTGCCCGCGTGTCATCGGTAGCGGCGTACCGCCGGACTCCCGGCGACGACACTCGCGGCGTGATCTCGGGCTCGAACCACGGCAGGAATACGCCGCCGGACGTTGGCGTGGTTTCATCCAGTGCGCGTGAGAAGTCAGCCCACGACATTCCAAGCGACCTACGAACGCGTTCACGCGCCAACGATCCGTTCTGAAAGACGGTTAACCCCATGAACGCGCCGGTAGGCGATCCAAACACATGACCCGTGCCCGTCTCGTCGACGCGGGGCTGGTTCATGAGGCCAAAGACGGTATCGCTCGTCCCCATCGACACCGCGATCACGCCTTCGTGGACGAGCCCGGTGCCAATGAGACTGCATGGGTTGTCGCCCGACCACGCGATGACGCGAACCGGCGGATAGCCGTATCGCTGCTGCCAGTACGGAGCCAGCGAGCCGACGACGGCCCACGACACTGACACCGGCGGCAGCTTCGACGAGAGCGCCGGCGCTGTTGCGGCGACGGCTTGCCCCCACCACTCCCCCACGGCGAGGTCCATCAAATTCATGCCTGAACCGTCGCCGGTATCGATGGGCACGTGTTGACCTGCCAGCAGCGACGCCAGATAGGAGCTCACCAGATGTATGCGATCGGTCGTCTCGTACGCCTGGGGCGACTGCTTGAAGAACCGTCGAATCTGCGGACCAGTGAACCGCTCGAACGCACGCGACCCTGTTCGCCGTGCGAGCTCGGCCTCGCCGCCGACCGCCGCCGCGATCTCGGCGGACTCTTCCGACGTGCTCGAATCCATCCAGATCGGCGATTCGCTGCGCGAGAAGACGCCGTGCACTTGATCCACGAGCGGTCGCGACGCATCGAGCGCACCAATCACCTCTGTGGCGTGTCGATTCAGATAGACGCTGCCATGCTGCTGCGCCGATCCACAGACAGCGGTGATCTGATGAACGTCGATTGCCTGTGCCAGGCGCGCCATCATCACGTCGAGCGCCTCGGCCCACATCAATGGCGATGACTGCGCGATGCGAGGATCGGAATTGGGCAGCACGCCATGGCGAGTGCCGTACTGCGGCAGCACGGAATCGAACTGAAAGCTCTCCGTATGGACAATGCGCCGACGATCGCCGGCGATCTCGAGAACGACTGCCGACAGACTCTGCGTGCTCGAGTCGAGACCGAGATAGAACGCCATGACCTTGCGCTCTACCAGTCGTGCATGGTTCCGTCCTGCCGTCTCGCGATTGGCAGGTACGCGCGCTGATACGGAAACGTGGCGGCGAGCGTTTCATCGATGTCGACGCCGAGTCCGGGCGCGTCGCCTGGATGCATTGACCCAGCGGCAAACGTGTAGCGGTGCGGAAACACGCGGTCGGTCTCCGGTGTGTGCGGCATGTACTCCTGAACGCCGAAGTTGTGGACGCTCAAGTCGAAGTGGAGTGCCGCGGCCATGCAGACGGGGCTGAGATCTGTCGCGCCATGACAACCGGTTCTTACCTGGTAGAGCTCCGCGAGGCTGGCGATCTTCCGCAAGTGACTGATGCCTCCCGCGTGGACCACCGTCGTTCGAATGTAGTCGATCAACTGCTCCTGAATCAGCTGGCGACAGTCGTGAATCGAGTTGAACACCTCGCCGACCGCAAGCGGCGTCGTCGTGTGCTGGCGGATCAGACGGAAGCTCTCCTGGCTCTCAGCAGGCGTGGGATCTTCGAGCCAGAACAGATGATAGGGCTCGAGCGATCGGCCGAGCCGTGCGGCCTCGATCGGCGTGAGCCGATGGTGCACATCGTGAAGTAGATGTAGATCCGAGCCGAATTCCGCCCGCAGACGTTCGAATAGCGGCGGAACGATCGGCAAGTATCGTTCGCTGCTCCATCGCGTCTCTGGAGCAAGACCACGTTCCGCCGGCTCGTACGCATCGCCGTGTGTCACGCCGTACGTTTTCGCGATCCCTGGCACGCTGCATTGCGCACGCACGGCCCGATACCCGCGTTCGACGTAGCGATGCACACTCTCGATCGTTTCGTCGATCGTCTCGCCGCTGGCGTGACCGTATACCATGACGGCGTCGCGAGACGCGCCGCCGAGCAACTGGTACACCGGCGCGTCGAGCGACTTGCCTTTGATGTCCCACAGCGCCATGTCGACTGCCGCGATGGCGGTCATCGTCACCGGTCCGCGCCGCCAGTACGCGCCCTTGTACAAGAACTGCCAGATGTCTTCGATGCGCCGGGCGTCGCGACCGATCAGCAGCGGGATGACGTGATCGTTCAGATAGCTGGCGACGGCGAGCTCTCGACCGTTGACCGTCGCATCGCCGAGCCCGTACACGCCGTCCTGCGTCTCCAACTTGAGCGTGACGAAGTTCCGGCCCGGACTGCACGTGATCACTTTCCCAGAAGCGATGCGCATGGATCGGTAGCGACGCCTACGACGTGACGCCGAGCAGGAGTTCGACGACCAGCTGATCGAGGCGCTCGTACGACAGGCGTCGTGCGGCGAGCGCCTGCCGATCGTACGAGCGAGCTTTGAGCTCCGCAGCTCGAGCGGGCGTGTAGGGGCCTACGGTAGACGCGTCGCCACTGCCGCGGACTTCCGCGAGCAGCGCCTGAATCCTCGCGTCCTCGCAGAATTGCTTCGCCTTCTGCTTGAGAATCAAGTACGTGCGCATGCACCCGCGCGCGAAATCCCACACGCCCTCTTCGTCCTCGGTCCGATAGGCGTGGGCATCGAAGTGGCGCGGACCATCGTATCCGCCCTCCTCCAGCAGCTTGACCACAAAGAACAACGACTTCATCGACTCGGATCCAAACCGGAGATCCTGATCGAAGCGGCCCGGCTTCTGATCGTTGAGATCGATGTGAAACAACTTGCCCGATTCGAGCGCCTGCGCAACGGCGTGGTAGAAGTTCAGGCCGGCCATCTGCTCGTGTGCGAACTCGGGGTTGACGCCAACCATCTCCGGGTAGGCGAGAGTGGGGATGAAGGCGAGATACGAGGCCGTGGTGGCGAAGTAGATATCCCCACGCGGCTCGTTCGGCTTGGCCTCGAGCGCGAATCGAAGGTTGTATTTCTGATCGCGAGCGTAGTCGCACAGAAAGTTGATGGCCTCGCGGAACCGTTTGATCGCCTCCATCGGATCTTTTGCCGCATCGACTTCGGCGCCTTCCCGACCACCCCAGAACACGTACGTCTGTGCGCCGACCTCGACACCCAGATCCATCGCGCGCATGGTCTTCTGGATGGCATAGCCGCGCACGTGTGGATCGTGCGAGGTGAAGGCGCCGTCCTTGAACACCGGATCGGTGAACAGATTGGTCGTCGCCATCGGCACGGTCACGCCCGTGTCTTTCAACGCGCCACGGAACGCGTTCACGATCCGGTCGCGCTCCGCCGCTGTCGCATCGATCGGGACGAGATCGTTGTCGTGGAAGTTGACGCCGAAGGCGCCCGCTTCCGCCAGCTTGTGTACGGCCCGCACGGGATCGAGGGCCGGACGCACGAACTCGCCGAACGGGTCGCGGCCCCGGTTGCCGACGGTCCATAGGCCGAACGTGAATTTATCGTGGGGTGTTGGAGTCAGCATCATCGTCTGGCCCATTCTCGTCCAACTCTGTCTCGCAGTCCCAGCCGGCCAGCAACGCAAAGTAAAACGCGATCATCAGCCAATCGAGCGCGACCACGAACGGCGTAGCATAGCAAGGTATGCGGAGTCCTCGCCCAGTTGGTCGCTGGCTGCTGACAATACTGTTGGTGTTTCCCGCGGCGCAGGCGCACGCCGAGACCGGGTACGACGCGTGGCTGCGGTATCCACGCATCGATAACGCCGTTCGCGACCGCTACGCGTCGATCCCGCGGCGCTTGATGCTGGTCGGCGACTCGCCGGTGCTGCGAACCGCGCGTGACGAGTCGATCCGCGGGCTCAGTTCGATGTTCGGCGAGCCGGTCACGACGGTCACGACGCGCGGCACCGGCTCGGTCATTCTCCTGGGCCTGCTCGACCGCATTCGCATGACCGTGGACGATTCGGCCTTGCCGACCCAGCTTCGAGCCGATGGATTCTGGATCGGGCGCGTCGTCACACGCGAGGGGCCGGCAGTGGTGGTCGCGGGGCAGAACGAACGCGGCGTGCTGTACGGTGCGTTCGCGCTGCTCAGCCGCATCGCCGCGCGGGCCGACATCGCCCAGTTGAACGATCGTGAAGAACCCGCCGCACCAGTGAGATGGATCAATCACTGGGACAATCTCGACGGCACGATCGAGCGCGGCTATGCGGGTCGCTCGATCTTCTTCGAGGGCGGCCGTGTCGTCGACGACCTGACGCGGGTGCGTGACTACGCGCGGCTGCTCGCGTCGATCGGCATCAACGGGCTGACGATCAACAACGTCAACGCAAACCCGCAAGTCATCACCGACGCGTTCATCCCACAGCTGGCGCGCGTGGCCGAGACGCTGCGGCCGTGGGGAATCGCGCTCTCGGTCTCGATCGACTTCAGCAGCCCGATGCGGGTCGGTGGGCTCGACACGTTCGATCCGCTCGATACGCGCGTCGCCGAGTTCTGGAAAGCGCGCGTCGATGCGATCTACAAGGCGGTGCCAGACCTTGGTGGCTTTGTCCTCAAGGCCGACTCCGAGGGCCGACTCGGCCCATCCGCGTACGGAAGAACGCACGCGGACGCCGCCAACGTGATTGCCCGGGCGTTGGCGCCGCATAACGGCGTGATCTTCTATCGCGGCTTCGTGTACGACCACCTGATGGACTGGCGCAATCTGAAGAACGATCGCGCCCGCGCTGCCTACGACAACTTCAAGAAACTGGACGGCCTGTTCGACAGCAACGTCGTGCTGCAGATCAAGCACGGGCCGATCGACTTCCAGGTGCGGGAACCGGCCTCACCGCTGTTTGGCGCGCTGCAGACGACGAACAAGGCCATCGAGCTGCAGATCACGCAGGAGTATCTCGGCCAGCAGCGCCACGTGTGCTTCATCGTACCGATGTGGAAGCGCGTGCTCGATTTCGACATGCAGGTGAAGGGCACTGGCACGCCCGTGAAGAGCTTCGTGAGCGGGCGCGTGTTCGCGCCGCGCTCGAGTGGGTTTGTTGGTGTGGCCAACATCGGTCGGGACACGAACTGGCTTGGACACGACCTCGCGATGGCCAACTTGTACGGATTCGGGAGACTCGCATGGAACCCCGACCTGTCCTCGCGGCAGATCGCCGAAGAGTGGACCAAGCTGACGTTCAGCGACGCGACGCAAGTGGTCGACACGATCTCCGGCATTCTGCTCGAGTCGTGGCCGACCTATGAGAACTACACCGGACCGCTCGGCGCAGGCACGCTGACGGATATCATCGGCGTGCACTACGGGCCAGGCATCGAATCGTCCGAGCGCAACGGCTGGGGGCAATGGCACCGCAGCAACGGCACTGGCATCGGGATGGACCGCACATCGGCCACCGGTACGGGCTTCATCTCGCAGTACTCACCGCCAGTGGCGGCGATGTACGAATCGCTGTCGTCGACGCCTGACGATCTCCTGCTCTTTTTCCATCACGTTCCCTACACCTACAAACTCCGTTCTGGTCGAACGGTCATTCAGCACATCTATGACTCGCATTACGAAGGCGCGCAGAATGCCGCGGGCTTCGTCGAACGCTGGCGTCGACTGGAGAAGTTGATCGATCCCGAGCGCCACGCGTCGGTGCTGGCGAAGCTCGAATATCAAGCCGGTCACGCGATCGTGTGGCGCGACGCCGTGAGCAGCTGGTTCCAATGGATCTCCGGGATTCCCGATGCCATGGGCCGCGTTGGCCGATATCCCGGCCGCGTCGAAGCGGAGTCGATGACACTCGAGCGGTTCTCGACGGGTGCGATCATTCCCTGGGAGACGGCGTCAGGCGCGCAAGCCGCGATTTGTTCGGCGGGCGGCACCTGCTCGGCGCGCCATCGCTTCCAGGGTACGGCAGGCATCTACGACATCGCCGTTCAGTACTTCGACGAGAGCGACGGCGCCGCGCGATACGCGCTCTCGGTCGGCGGCCGTCAGATCGAGAGCTGGATCGCCGATGCGCAATTCGGATCGTCAGCGCCCAATGGGCACACGTCTACGCGGCGAACGGCTCATCGCGTGATGCTCGCACCCGGCGACGAAATCCGAATCGAGGTCGACACGATGCCACCCGACGGCGGCGCGGTGGACTACATCGAGATCGTACCGAGCGATCGCTAGTCGTCATTTCCCGCGCATTTCGCCGTTCACGCGGATCGCAGGATTTGCGATCGCCGCGATGCGGTCATTCGGGATCCCTCCGATATTTCACCGCCAATTACCGGCGACGCTTCTTGCACGTGTAGGCTCCGTGCTCGCGAGCCTGCGCAGTGCCGCCGTTTTCGGAATCGACGCCTACCCGGTTCACATCGAAGTGGATGTTGCCTTCGGGCTTCCCCATTTCACGATGGTCGGCCTGCCCGACGCGACCGTCCGTGAGAGCCGCGATCGCGTCCGATCGGCGATTCGGAATTCCGGCTTCGAGTTCCCACATCACCGCATCACGGTGAACCTCGCACCGGCGGACGTGCGCAAGGCGGGTTCGTCCTTCGATCTGCCGATCGCTCTCGGCCTGCTCGCGACATCAGGGCCGTTGATGCGACGTGCGATCGACGACACCGTCGTGGTCGGCGAGCTCTCCCTCGACGGCGCTATCAACGGCATTCGCGGCGTGCTGCCGATCGCGATTGCGGCGCGGCGGCTCGGGTTGAAGCGGCTGTTGTTGCCCCCGCAGAACGCGGCCGAGGCGTGTGTCGTGGAAGGTCTCGACGTGTGCATCGCGCGCTCGCTGCCGGAGGCCGTGGACGCACTCAACAACCCTGACCGTGCCGCGCGTGCCGTGCCGTCGCCCTCGTCACCGCCCGCGGTTCGCGAGCACGAGGGGGATCTCGCCGATGTACACGGCCAGCTGTTTGCGCGGCGGGCGCTCGAAGTGGCGGCAGCCGGTGGTCACAATCTGCTTCTCAGCGGACCACCAGGTGCCGGCAAGACGCTGATGGCACGGCGGCTCGGCACGATCTTGCCGCCGCTCACCTTTGACGAATCACTCGAATGCACCGCGATCCATTCGGTCGCCGGCACGCTGCCGGCCGGATGTGGCTTGCTCAGCGAGCGCCCGTTTCGCGCGCCGCATCACACCGTGTCGAACGTTGCGCTCGTTGGCGGCGGAACGATCCCACGACCGGGCGAGATCTCGCTCGCACACAACGGTGTGTTGTTCCTCGACGAGATGCCGGAGTTCGATCGCCGCGTGCTCGAAGTGCTGCGCCAGCCGCTCGAGGAAGGGCGCGTGACGATCGCGCGCGCTGCACGCACCGCAGTCTTTCCCGCTCGATTCGTTCTCGTCGCTGCGATGAATCCGTGCCCGTGTGGGTTTCACGGCGACGAGCGTCGGCCGTGCCGCTGCACACCCGCACAGATCGCGAAATACCGCGGGAAGCTATCGGGCCCTCTTCGCGATCGCATCGATCTGATCGTCGACGTGCCGGCGGTGCCGGTGCAAGCAATCGCCGACGGCACACCCGGCGAACCGTCGGCGCCCGTACGCGAGCGTGTGTGTGCCGCGCGTCGTGCGCAGCAGTTGCGATACGGCGAGCGCGGCGCCAGAACCAACTCCGATCTACGCGGCAGCGCGGTCGCGGCGTTCTGTCGCCCTGACAAGGCCGGGCGTGCGCTGCTGCGCCGCGCCGTGACCGCGATGGGACTCAGCGCGCGTGGATACGATCGTGTGCTGAAGGTGTCGCGAACGATCGCCGATCTCGCGAGCGCCCGAGACGTCGCCAGCGATCACGTCGCCGAGGCGCTTCAGTACCGGCTCGCGGAGTAAAGCCTGCAGTCACACCGCGGCGCGATCGATCGGAGTTGCATACGCCTCGTAGATCGTTCTGATCGCCGTCACAGCGATGATGACGCCGCCGCCGGCGAGTGTCCAGGTGCCGGGCTGCTCTCCTCGCAAGAGCCACGCCCACAGTGGATTCAGCACTGGCTCGAGGAGCAGCAGCAGCGAGGTCTCGAGTGTCGGGAGTCGTCCGACGGCTTTCGTGAGGAAGATGTACGCGAGCCCGATCTGAAAGACACCCAGGTAGACGATGGTCGCCCACTCCGAGGCAGACGCCATCGGCAATGGCCACGCAAACGGGAGTGCCACGAGACTCGCGACGGCATTCCCCGTGATGACGGCCGCCATGGCCGGACTGCGATCGGTCGCATCGCGTTCGAGGTATCGCAGTCCGATCAGTGTCATCGCCCACGCCACACCTGAGAGGATCGCGAAGACATTTCCGAGTGCGGGATTCGGCGCGGTGATCGTCGCAGGCGGGCGCCCGATCACGCACAAAAGGAGCCCGGCCGCGACTGCAATCAGATAGAGAATGTCGCGCCGACCGATCCGCTCTCCCAACACGAAGGGCGAGAGGAGAAGCACATAGAGCGGATATGTCGACTGCAGGAAGATGGCATCAGCGGCAGTCGTGAGCTTCGTTCCGAGGACGAACAGCGTGAGCGTCGACCCATAGACGAGGCTGACACCCAGAACATGCGCCGACAGCCTCAGGCGCCCGCGAACAAACAGCATAAGGACGAGGGCGGCGATCCCCGAGCGAAGCGTCGACACCTGAAGCGCCGAAAACGCGGCGGCCTTGATTCCGGCCCCTCCCGTCGAGAACAGCACGGCGGCGGCAACGATCTGAAGCGTCGCGACTCGCGATTTCACACATTGTCCATGGGGTATTTGCCAGAGCCGACTAACAAGTCAATCGGATTGCTGCCTCTTTTCGTCCTGTGATAGCCTTTTGCCGTCACGACCTCTCCTCCTGGTCGTGAACACCCGATAGTACTGGCAACCCAGCGGCTAGTGACCGATTCGTGTGTGCATTCGTCCTCTGAGTAATTGATGGCAGCAAGGCGTTACACCATTCTCATCGCCGACCGGACGTCAGGGGTCGTCCGTCGCGTGACGATCTCCGCCCGACCGGCGGTCGCGGTGGCGTGTGCCATGGTGACGCTGCCGGTGCTCATCGGGATCGGGGCGGCGTGGAAGGCCAAGAGCGACGTTGTCGAGCTCTACGCGAATCAGCAAGCGCTCGAGATCGAAAACTCCAGCTATCGAACCGCCACGCAGGAACTCTCGGGGCAAATTGAATCGCTGCAATCCGCGATCGCCGATCTCGGCGCACGTGCTGCCCTCGATCCGAACGTCGCGCGGACGATGGACAAGCTGCCGGCGCTCACGAAAGCGCGCGCGATGGGTGGCACTTCGGTTCCGCTCAGTCCCACCGCGAAGCAGGATTCGCCGTACACGCGCACGCTCTCTGCCCTGTCAAATCCCGACGACACATTCGGACTGCTTCGCTCGTTGCTCGAGGGTCTCGAGTCGCGGCTCCAGTCGGTCAGGACGAACGTCGACAAGCGCAATGCGCTCGCGAACGCCACGCCTTCGATTTGGCCGGCCCAGGGCTGGCTCACCTCGACGATGGGACCGCGCACCGATCCGCTGACCGGCGACGCGGACTATCACAGCGGACTGGACATCGCAGGTGACAAAGGCCAACCAGTGTACGCCACTGCGTCCGGCGTCGTCACGCAGGCGGGCTACTCGGGCGGCTACGGAAACCTGATCGTCATCGACCACGGGTTCGGACTCGAGACGCGATACGGCCACCTGTCGTCTTTCGTCGCTCACACCGGCGATCACGTCAAGCGCGGCGAGATGATCGCGCGCCTTGGCAGCACGGGTCGCACCACCGGCGCCCACCTCCACTACGAGGTGATGGCCAACGGGCGCCTCCTCAATCCGCTTCAACTCCTCACGCAGCAGAAGCCTCGCGCGCAGTAAGGGCTCGGGAAATCCGCGTTCCTTGCCGATCTGTAGCCCGAGGGCTACAATCGGTAGATATTCCTTCGTAGTTAGCTCTTTTCATACGCATGATCGGCCAACTGCTCGCGAAGGTCATCGGCACTCAGAACGAACGAGAGATTAAACGGCTGCAGCCGTTCGTCGCGGAGATCAGCGCGCTCGAACCCACCATTCAGGCGCTGAGCGATCAACAGCTCCGGGACAAAACCATCGAATTCCGCAAACGCGTCGCCGACGGGGCGTCGCTCGACGACTTGCTCGTCGAAGCGTTCGCCGTGGTCCGCGAAGCGGGGCGCCGGGTGCTCAACATGCGGCATTTCGATGTGCAGCTCATCGGCGGCATGGTGCTGCATCACGGCACAATCGCCGAGATGAAGACGGGCGAAGGCAAGACGCTCGTCGCGACGCTGCCCGCCTACTTGAACGCGCTCGAAGGCAAGGGCGTTCACGTCGTCACCGTGAACGATTACCTGGCGCGGCGCGACTCGGAGTGGATGGGGCGTCTCTACCGATTCCTCGGTATGAGCGTCGGCGTCATCCAGCATGATCTCCGGGACGAACAACGCCAGATCGCCTACGGCTCCGACATCACCTACGGCACCAATAACGAGTTCGGCTTCGACTACTTGCGCGACAACATGAAGTTCGAGCTGAACCAGATGGTTCAGCGCGGACATCACTTCGCGATCGTGGACGAAGTCGACAGCATCCTCATCGACGAGGCCCGGACGCCGCTGATCATCTCGGGACCGGCGGAAGAGTCGACCGATCTTTACTACGAAGTCGACCGCATCATCCCGCGCCTGAAGAAGGGCGCCGTCACGCAGGGCAACGTCAAAGCCGAAGAGCGCGAGGAGCTCGAGAAGACCGGCGACTACATCGTCGACGAGAAGCACAAGACGGTGACGCTGACCGAGACCGGGATGGCGAAGGCGGAGCAGATGCTCAAGCATCGGCTCGTGCCGGAGTCGAACGGTCTCTACGATCCGGTCAACATGCCGCTGCTCCACCACATCAACCAGGCGCTGCGTGCCCACACGCTGTTCCACCTGGACGTGGAGTACATGATCAAAGACGGCGGGGTCGTCATCGTCGACGAGTTCACCGGCCGCTTGATGCCCGGGCGGCGATGGAGCGACGGCTTGCATCAGGCCGTCGAGGCCAAGGAGAAGGTGAAGATCGAACGCGAGAACCAGACGCTCGCCACGATCACCTTCCAGAACTACTTCCGCAAGTACAAGAAGCTCTCGGGCATGACCGGCACGGCGGAAACCGAGGCGCCGGAGTTCGCCAAGATCTACAACCTCGACGTCATCGTCGTCCCGACGAACCGCCCATTGAGGCGAATCGAGGAAGCCGATCTGATCTACCGGACCGAGGCCGAGAAGTACGAGGCGATCGTCAACGACATCATCGAGAAGCAGCAGTCGGGCCGGCCGACGCTCGTCGGAACGGTGTCGATCGAGAAGTCGGAGAGGCTGTCGCGTCTCCTGCAGAAACGCGGCATCAAGCACGTGGTCCTCAATGCGAAGTACCACGCGCAGGAAGCGGAGATCGTCGCGCAGGCCGGCCACAAGGGAAACCTCACCATCGCCACCAACATGGCGGGCCGGGGCACGGACATCCTGCTCGGCGGCAATCCCGAGCACGCGGCGCGCCAGCAATGCCTCGCGGAAGAAGTGGCCGAGCGGCTACAGAAGGGTGAGGAGAAGTTCATTGACGATGAAGAGTTCGTCTACTTCTTCCACGTCGACGGCTTCTACCGCGTGAAGCGCCCCGACTGGGAGCGCATCTTCTCGCATTTCAAGCGCCAGATGGAGGCCGAGCACAACGAAGTCGTCAACCTCAACGGCCTGCACATTCTCGGCACCGAGCGACACGAGGCGCGGCGCATCGACAACCAGCTGCGAGGTCGTGCCGGTCGTCAGGGCGATCCGGGATCATCGCGGTTCTACCTCTCGCTCGAGGACGACCTGATGCGCATCTTCGGGTCGGATCGCATCTCGGGGTTGATGCAGCGTCTGGGGATGGAAGAGGGCGTTCCAATCGAGCACGGCATGGTTAAGCGAGCGATCGAGCGCGCGCAGAAGCAGGTCGAAGCGCAGAACTTCGGCGTCCGCAAGCACCTGCTCGAATACGACGACGTGATGAACAAGCAGCGCGAGAGCGTCTACACGCTGCGGCGCGAGATTCTCGAGGGCAAGGTTCATCTCACCGAAGAGGAAGTCGTCGACACCGGCGCGTATGTGATCGCGCTTGCCGAGGACATCCTCGATGACCAGGTGGAGCGATTCGCCGGAAAAACGCTCGCGGTCGAGGAGTGGGACGTCGAAGCGCTCAAGCGCGACGTGTCGCGGGTGTTCGGCATCGAGCCGGCGGCGCTCGACAGGATCGATCTGGACGAGAAGAACGCCGATGAAATGGGCGACGCGCTTTGGGAAGCGATCAAGGGCAGCTACAAGGACAAAGAGCAGATGATCGGCACCGAGCTGCTGCGGCGCATCGAGCGCGACATCATGCTCCAGATCGTCGATGCCCAGTGGAAAGATCACCTCTACTCGCTCGACCATCTCAAGGAAGGCATCGGGCTGCGCGGATATGGCCAGCGCGATCCGCTCGTCGAGTACAAGAAAGAAAGCTTCGCGCTCTTCCAGGACATGAAAGGCCGCATCGAAGAAGAGATGGTGCGCTATCTCTTCTGGCTGCGCCCGATCGCGGCCCCCGGAGAGGAGACCGGCGTCGCCGTGCGACCGGCAGCGCCGCGTCCGGCACCGCGACGCGCCACGCAGGTGACCTACAACAATCCGGGTGCTGAACCGGTGCCTGCGTTTGCCGGCTCGTCGCGATCGGCAGCCGCCGTTGCGCAGGCTCCAGCGCCGACACCGGCCCGTACCGGCGGCGACGATGTGATCAAGACCGTGCGCCGCGAAGAGCCCAAGGTTGGACGGAACGACCCGTGCCCATGTGGCAGCGGGAAGAAATACAAGAAGTGCCACGGAGCAGCCGCTTAGAGACAAAGGGCCGACACACCGTCGGCCCTTTGCGCATTCAGAGGAGTCCATGGATCTGACGACCGCTTCCCCACTGCTCACCGAAACCGCGATCGGCTTGACCACCGCGTTGACGTTCGACGACGTGCTGCTCGTGCCGCAGCATTCAACGGTCCTTCCCACGCAGGTCGATGTGTCGTCGCGTCTGACCCGCAACATCCGCCTCAACGTTCCCGTGCTCAGCGCCGCGATGGACACCGTCACCGAGTCCGGACTCGCCATCGCGATGGCACAGCTCGGAGGCCTCGGCATCATTCACAAGAACCTGCAGATTCACGAACAGGCTGCGGAAGTCGATCGCGTGAAGCGGTCGGAGAGCGGCATGATCGTCAACCCCATCACGCTGTCGCCCTCGAATCGCATCTTCGAGGCGCTCGAGCTGATGAAGAACTACCGCATCTCCGGCGTGCCGATCACCGAGGACGGCAGCAAGGAAGGACGCCTGGTCGGCATTCTGACCAACCGCGATCTCCGCTTCGAGACCAACGTCCATCGCCCGATCTCGGAGGTGATGACGCGCGAGCCGCTGTTCACGGTCTCCGTCGGGACGACGCTCGACGAAGCACGCGAGATCCTGCACAAGCACAAGGTCGAGAAGCTGCTGGTCGTCGACAAGGACTATCGCCTCAAAGGACTCATCACCGTCAAAGACATCCAGAAGAACATCAAGTACCCGAACGCCTGCAAGGACGCGCTGGGCCGTCTGCGATGCGGCGCCGCGATCGGCGTGTCGAAGGATGCCATCGAGCGCGCAAAAGCGTTGGTGGCTGCCGGCGTCGACGTGCTCGTCGTCGATACCGCGCACGGCCACTCGCAGACGGTTATCGACATGATCGCGCGCGTGCGGCGCGAATTCCCGAATACCGAGCTCGTTGGCGGAAACGTCGCCACTGCCGAGGCGACGGAGGCACTGATCGCCGCCGGTGTCGATGCCGTCAAGGTCGGGATTGGCGCCGGCTCGATCTGCACCACGCGCGTCGTGGCCGGGATCGGCGTGCCGATGATCAGCGCGATTCTCGATTGTGCGAAGGCGGCTGAGAAGCGCAACGTGCCGATCATTGCCGACGGCGGCATTCGCTATTCGGGCGACATCGTCAAAGCGCTCGCCTGTGGCGCGAGCTGCGTGATGACGGGCAATCTGTTCGCGGGCACCGACGAGAGTCCGGGCGAGATGATTCTTTTCCAGGGCCGCAGCTACAAGGAGTATCGCGGCATGGGATCGATCGGCGCGATGCGACGCGGCAGCCGCGATCGCTACTTCCAGGACGAGTTCGATCTCGAGGGTGGCAAGAACACCGACAAGCTCGTGCCGGAGGGCATCGAAGGGCGCGTGGCCCACAAAGGCAGCGCGCAGGCGGTGATCTACCAGCTCGTTGGCGGCATCCGTGCGGGCATGGGCTACTGCGGCAGCGGCTCGATTCCGGAGCTCCAGCGTAAGGCGAAGATGATTCGCATCACGCCCGCTGGCGTGCGCGAGAGCCACGTGCACGACGTGGCGATCACGAAGGAAGCTCCGAACTACAGAATGGAGTAAGTCGTAGTTCCGGAAACAGGAATCAGATTTATCTGCCGCGTATTCGCGTCGACAACGTCGATGCGCACGCGCAGGGCTGGACCGAGTGCGTGCGTGAGGCGATCGGGCCACTCGATCGCCAGTACGCCGTCGGCGACGCCCATCTCGTCGAGACCGAGATCATCGGTCGCCGCACGATCGAGCCGATACAGGTCGACGTGATACAGCGTCAGACGCCCACCGTGGTACTCGTGAACCAGCGTGAACGTCGGGCTGCTCACCTCGTCTTCGCCGATGTTCAGGCCCTGCGCGAGGCCGCGCACGAAGGCGGTCTTCCCCGCGCCGAGCTCTCCCGACAATAACAGGACGTCGCCCGCTGACAGCGTCGCCGCCAGATCTCGCGCGACGGCCATCGTCTCCTCTTCGGAATGTGTGACGCGTGAGGGCGCGGTCACGACTCTTCGATCTTGCCGCGGACCAGCGTCGTGAGCGCTTCGCCGAGGCAGTCGAGGAGATCGGTGGCGATCATGCTGACCTGCCCTTCTCGCGATTCGACGAGATCGCCGGCCGCCCCGTGCAGGAAAACGGCGAGGCGGCAGGCGGCCTCGGCGTCGAGCAGCTGCGCCAGCCACGCCGCAATCATTCCTGTGAGCACATCGCCGGTTCCACCTGTGGCCATGCCCGGATTGCCGGTCGGATTGATGTAGACCTTGCCTTCGGGCGTTGCGATCACCGTGCGATGGCCTTTGAGGATCACGTACACACGATGCGTGGTCGCGAACGTTGCGGCGACGTCGATCCGGTTGGCCTGCACGTCGGCGATCGATGATCCGACCAGCCGTGCCATCTCGCCCGGATGCGGCGTGATGATGATGTCGCGCTCCTCGCTTCCGGTCAGCCTCCCCGGATCGTCGGCCAATACGGTGATCGCGTCAGCATCGAGCACGAGTGGAACGGTGGCCCGATCGAGCAACGCATGGACAAAATCCGCGGCATTGGCGGTGCGTCCGAGGCCGGGCCCACACGCGAGCACGTCGTGATCGATATCGAGCACACGCTCGACCGCGTCGGCGATGACACCGCCGGCCTCGTCGTCTGCAAGCGGCACGGTCATGAAGGCCGGCTCCATTGACGCGACGATGGGCAAGCAGCACTTCGGAGTGGCGACGGTCACGAGTCCCGCCCCCGATCGCAGCGCACCCATGGCCGAGAGATGCGCGGCGCCGGTCTTTCCGATCGATCCGGCAACGATCGTTACGCGCCCGAAGTCACCCTTGTGCGAATCGGCGGCACGCGGCGCAACGAGGGCACGCAACTGCTCCGGAGTGAGCAGGTCGATGTGGCTGCCATCGAGACCCTCGAAGACTTCAATCGGAATCCCGATATCGGCGATGACCACGTCTCCGGCGTAGGCTTCTCCAGGCGGCAGCACCAGCGGCAGCTTCGGCGCGCCGAGCGTCACCGTGAGCGAGGCATCAATGCAGTCGCCGATCAGATGCGGCGTGTCGGCTGACATGCCGCTCGGCAGATCGACGGCAATGATCGGGATGTCCGAGGCGTTGACGTCGGCGATGACCGTCTCCATCATGCCGGAGGCCGGAGCTTTGAGGCCGGTGCCGAAGATGGCGTCGACGATGAGGGAGCACTTCGAGATCTCGGAGAAGTGCAGCTCCCACTGCTGCTCATCGTTGACCTCGACGACAGTGACGCCGAGACGGCCGAGAATATCGAGGTTGGTCCTGGCATCGCCGCGGACGTCGCTCAGCGCGCCGATCACGAACACGGAAGTCTCGATGCCGCGCTGCAGCAGCGTGCGGGCGACGACGAAGCCATCACCACCGTTGTTGCCACGGCCGCACAGTACCGCCACGCGGCCATCGAGCCTGGACTCGTACGCGGCTTCAATGGCGGCGACCACCTGTCGCCCGGCGTTCTCCATCAGCACCAGCGACGGGATGCCGATGTCTTCGATCGTGTAGCGATCGGCCTCACGCATCTGCGCGGCGTTGAGGATCCTCATCGACGGAATTATCTAATCAAACGACTCGACCGGAGGGCAGGAACAGAACAAGTTCCGATCGCCGTACGGGTTGTCGATGCGTCCAACTGAAGGCCATACCTTCCGCTCCTTCACGAACGGCAAGGGATAGGCCGCTGCTTCGCGCGTGTATGGGTGGCTCCACGCCGTAGCTGCGATGGAGGCGGCGGTGTGCGGGGCGTGTTTCAGCACGTTGTCGTGCGCATCGGCCGTACCGCCGGCGACTGCCTGGATCTCACGGCGAATCTGAATCATCGCTTCGCAGAAGCGATCTAGCTCGCTCTTGTCCTCGCTCTCTGTGGGCTCGACCATCAGCGTGCCGGCGACGGGAAACGAGACGGTGGGCGCGTGGAATCCGAAGTCCATGAGCCGCTTGGCGACGTCCATCTCGTCGATACCGGCCGACTTGAATCCGCGCAGATCGAAGATCAGCTCGTGCGCCACCCGACCGTTCGTGCGCATGTAGAGCACTGGGTAGTGCTGTTCGAGACGCGCTTTGAGGTAGTTGGCGTTCAGGATTGCGTAGCGCGTGGCGTCGGTCAGGCCCTGCGCTCCCAGCATCCGTATGTAGCCATACGAGATGAGCAGAATGCTCGCACTGCCCCAAGGCGCGGCTGACACCGCATGAACGCCGCGCTCCCCGCCGGTTTGCGCAAACGGGTGACGAGGAAGATACGGCGCCAGGTGTCGGGCGACGCCGATCGGTCCCATTCCCGGACCGCCGCCGCCGTGCGGAATCGCAAACGTCTTGTGCAGATTGAGGTGGCAGACATCGGCGCCGATCGATGCCGGGCTCGTCAGGCCGACCTGCGCGTTCATGTTCGCACCGTCCATGTACACCTGACCGCCGTGTGCATGCACGATGTCGCAGATCTCACGCACCTGATCCTCGAAGACACCATGGGTGGATGGATAGGTGATCATCAGACACGCCAGCCGATCACGATGCTGGCCAGCCTTCTTGCGAAGATCGTCTAGATCGACGCTGCCGTCCGAACTGCTCGCGACCACGACCACGCGCATCCCGGCCATCGCGGCGCTGGCAGGATTGGTGCCGTGCGCCGACGCGGGAATCAGCACGACGTCGCGGGTGCCTTCGCCGCGATCGCGATGGAAGGCACGCACCACCATCAGGCCGGTGAACTCGCCCTGGGCCCCTGAATTGGGTTGCAGCGAGATCTCCGCGAAGCCCGTGATCTCGCACAGCGCGGCCTCGAGCTCGCGAATGATCTGTGCGTAACCCTTCACTTGGTCGGCCGGTGCGCACGGATGGACTCGGCTAAAGCGTTCCCAGGTGATCGGCAGCATCTCGCTCGCGGCGTT